>Ga0180009_10001003_pt1 | contig 35534 bp, 29 predicted proteins | sample OS_PC_MetaG_FD_123537 | JGI IMG/M metagenome (GOLD analysis project Ga0180009, IMG submission 123537) | Groundwater microbial communities from the Aspo Hard Rock Laboratory (HRL) deep subsurface site, Sweden - OS_PC_MetaG | ecosystem: Environmental > Aquatic > Deep subsurface > Groundwater... | reverse complement strand
TACCCAAAGGAGACTATACCCTCTCCCTGAAGAAAGAGGGATATCAGGACTGGCAGCAAACCATCACCATTGACACGGGCCGGGAGCTTGCAGTGAATCCGGTACTGCAGCAAATCCCCAAAACCCCCTCTGTGTTTACCGACCCGGTGACCGGCATGGAATTTGTGTTCATCCAGGGCGGCTGTTTTCAGATGGGCAGTCCGGCCGATGAAAAAGGCAGGGACGACGATGAAACACAACATGAAGTGTGCGTGGATGATTTCTACCTGGCAAAAACTGAAGTGACCAACCGGCAATACCGGCTCTACCAACCCCGCCATGTTCCAGCAGCTTATCAAGGAATTACCTTGAATGAAGACAACCAACCGGTGGTTAACGTCAGTTGGGAAGACACCCGGGACTACCTGAAATGGTTGAATTCAAAACAGAGCGGATCCGGAAAATTCAGACTGCCGACAGAAGCGGAATGGGAATACGCCGCCCGTGCCGGTACCACAACTTCCAGATACTGGGGGAATGATCTAGATCAGGCTTGCCGGTTCGCGTCTGTAAGCGACCAATCCGCCAAAAGAAAGTGGAACGATTGGGCAATACATGACTGCGATGATGGCTACCTGACCACCGCGCCGGTGGGCAGTTTTAAACCCAATGCCTGGGGCCTTTATGACATGTTGGGAAATGTCTGGGAGTGGACAGCGGATTGGTATGGGCTCTACGATGCCAGCCAAAAGCAAAACCCCAAAGGACCTGGCACTGGTTCTAGCCGCGTCGATCGTGGTGGTTCCTGGAACAGCGTGCCGGGGGCCCTGCGGTGTCCCGTTCGTGGCCGGGTTACCCCGTCGTATCGGGGCAACTTTCTCGGGTTTCGCCTCGCGAGGACCCCGTGAAATAAACTTCGCGGACCTACTGGGTTTTACGGGGTGACCTCTGTGCCATAAGTTCCGTATCCTTTGGTGATTTCACGGGGTAACCCCCTTAGCTTCTGGTTTTTTATTTTTTTCCCTTTTGCCGGCGGTGTCAGCCGCCGTTAAACTGGTTCTAACCGCGTCAATCGTGGTGGTTCCTGGAACAACAAGCCGAGGAACCTGCGATGTTCCAATCGTAACAGGAATACCCCGTCGAATCGGAACAACAATCTCGGGTTTCGCCTCGCGAGCACAGGGTAACCGACCGTTCTTCAATGTTTACGGATGTCGAAGCTGCTCAAACCCTGTCCAAACGCATGATCCGGCACGGTCCGTCGGCCGTCAAAAAGAAAATGGCATCCCAGGGCTGGTAGGTGTTCCCGAAAGCCCTGGGATGCTAAACCTTGGAGAAGGAAATGAAATGTAAATATCGATTTGGACTGCCCTGGCTGGCAGTTTTTTTTATTGCCTGCTTGATGGGTTTTGACGGTTTGTCCGCGCAGCGGGGGGTGGAAGTGAGCATTCCCGATCAAAACGGCAGACAAACCCAGCTATACCGGAATAGTCATGCCCTGGTCATCGGCGCCAGTCAATATCGGAACGGCTGGTCGAAACTGCCGGGCGTATTGATCGACGTGTCTGAAGTCAAGACGGCGCTGGAGAAACACGGCTTTCAAGTTGAGGTTGCGACCGACCCTGATTACCGGCAAATCAAAAATATTTTTGAAAATTTTATCTCAAAATATGGCCGACAATATGAAAATCGGATATTGGTCTATTACTCCGGGCATGGATACACCCATAAACTTAAGTGGGGCGGTGAAATGGGATATATTGTACCCGTCGATGCCCCCGATCCCAACCTGGACCTGAACGGTTTTCTGGACCGGGCACTCGACATGGAGCAGATTGAAGTCTACGCTAAAAAGATTCAATCCAAGCATGCAATGTTTCTATTCGACAGTTGTTTCTCTGGCTCCATCTTCGCGCTTTCCAAAGCTGCCCCGGCCGTGATTAACTATAAAACCTCCAAACCGGTGAGGCAGTTTATTACTGCCGGCAATGCCAACGAGAAAGTGCCGGATAAAAGCGTTTTTCGTTCGCAATTTGTTGCCGCCCTCAATGGTGAGGGAGATGTCAATCTTGACGGCTATATCACCGGCAGCGAATTGGGGGAATTTCTCCAAACCTCCGTTGTCAACTACACCAATGAGTCTCAACACCCCCAATACGGGAAAATCCGCCATCCGAAACTGGATAAGGGCGATTTTGTTTTTCAGTTGTTGTCTGACCCTCAACCAACACCGACCCCCAAGCCGGCTCCAGATGGTGATATAGTGCTATGGCAAACAATTCAGGGATCAACAGATATCCGGGATTACGAGGATTACATAAACGCTTATCCAAACGGCCATTATACCCCCACTGCCAAAGTCATGGTGCGTCGTTTAAAACAGCGCCAGACCTCCTATGCGCAGGCCACCGTGACCGGCAGCAATCCTGCAGATTCCAGCGCGACTAATAGTAAGCCCCATACCGAAACTTCAACCGGCATGGAATTTGTGTTCATCCAGGGCGGCTGTTTTCAGATGGGGGATACCTTTAATGAAGGGGAAAGTGATGAAAAACCGGATCACAGGGTTTGTCTGTCAGACTATTTCCTGGGGAAGTATGAAGTGACCCAGGATCAATGGCAGCGGATCATGGGCGACAACCCCGCCTATTTTAAAAACGGCGGCAATTATCCGGTGGAACAGGTGAGTTGGGACGATACCCAAACCTTTATCCAAAAACTGAACCGCCAATCCGACGGCCACTACCGTCTGCCAACAGAGGCCGAATGGGAATACGCCTGCCGGGAGGGTGGACGCAAGGTCCGATTTGGAACAGGCAGTAATTCCATCAGCCCCGACACAGCAAATTATGCTGGGAACTATTCCTTTGCCGGTTCACCAAAAGGCCGGTATCGACAAAAAACAAGCCCGGTTGGGAGCTTCAGTCCCAATTCCCAGGGTCTGTTTGATATGTCCGGTAACGTCTGGGAGTGGACCGAAGATGGTTATGCTGCTGCCTATTATGAAAACAGCCCCCAGGAAAACCCGAAAGGACCTGGCACCGGAACTGGTTCTAGCCGCGTCAGTCGTGGTGGTTCCTGGTACGCCGAGCCGAGGGCCCTGCGATGTTCCGATCGTTTCAGGCTTACCCCGTCGTTTCGGCCCAACTCTCTCGGGTTTCGCCTCGCGAGGACCCCGTGAAATAAACTTCGCGGACCTACTGGGTTTTACAGGGTGACCTCTGTGCCATAAGTTCCGTATCCTTTGGGGATTTCACGGGGTAACCCCCTTAGCTTCTGGTTTTTTATTTTTTTACCTTTTGCCGGCGGTGTCAGCCGCCGTTGTTCAAAAACCCCTCGTGCAAAGCCGAGGGGGAAACAAAGGCGCGAAGCGCCTCGGATTTTTTTTGCACTTTCCATCATGATCGTCCCCGTTGCCTGACTGCTATCAATACCTTCTTCGGACAGTGGATTTTAATTCGCAAATCTCAACCGGACCATCGTGTCAAAAAGAGGTATTTTCAGGAGCATTCTCTCATCAGCAAGTAAGCCGCAATTGAAGTTGGTATCAAAACGCATGTATGACGCCGGACATCTGCAGAATTATGAGATAGACATGGCCGGCAAAAGCAGATAATCTGCAATCCTGTTGTGCGGTGAATTCTGAAAAAACTCCAATGTATCAAAGTCTTGGAAACAAATACCCTCAACCCGGAAAAGATTCTGGCGGACGACCTCCCGCAAATCAGCCAAATCGTTGACATGGTTGCGTCCAAGAGAGGCTTGCAGCAGGAGGAAGCCGAGGAGTTTCGATCGGTCGTCTATGAAAAAATGGTTTCAGATGATTACCGAATCATTCGCCGTTTTCGCGGTCCCAAAATTTCCAAGTCATATTATATCCTGGTGATTAACAACCTGTTTAACGACCATTATCGCAGCCGGCATGGACGTTGGCGTCCGTCTGTCAAAGCAAGGGAAATCGGCAAAATCGGCATCCTGCTGGATGAATTGTTGCACAAAAAAAATCTCAGTTTTGAAGACGCCTACGAAACCATCGTGACCCGGCATCTGAATTTAAATGAAGCGCTACCCACCCGATTTGCGTTGGAGCAGATCGCCACGCAGTTGAAAACCAAGGTCAAACCTTCCCTTTCACTCCCGGGTGATGACGTCTTGAAAAATCTTGGCCCGACAGAGGCCACTGCTGATCAACATATTTACCATCAGGAATTGCTCGAAAAAAAAACAAAAATAGACAAAATAATCAAAAAACTGGGCCAAGAATTGTCTCCGGAAGAACAGTTGATCTTTAAATGGTATTTTGAAGATAACCATTCAATCACCGGCATTGCCCGGCTTTTGGGACAAAAGAGGCAGCGGGTCGAAAAGCTGCTGCAAGCCCGACTGCGGGAGTTCAAAGAAGCCCTGCAAAGACAGGGGATTGAACAGGAAGAGGGAATGGAAGTGATTCAACATTTTGACAACCTGTAAAAAAAAAAATATGTCCGTATAAACATGTATCAGAATCATCTCGTTTTTGCTGGATAGCCCGGTTAAAACTTTATATTTTCAGATAATGGATAAAACAGATCGAAAGCTTGGGCAATACATTTCACGGGCAATCGATTCGCCTGAGACGGGGGGAGAGTGCCTGCCGGAAGATATGCTTGCCGGGTTGATGGACGATATACTGACTGGGGTGGAAAGATCGGCCGTCATCAAACATCTTGCCGGATGTCAGAAATGCCGCCAGGTGCTTGCGGAAGCAATGGAAATCCAGGATGTATTATCCACAGAAGGGGAAATGACGCTTGATTCAGGGAACATTCACGCCAACGCCCGTCAACCGGCTGCCCCTGTGAGACCGGAATTCCCGAATGATCAAACAGTCATTTCAGCGGCGGGAAAAGTCATCAAACGGCGATCGGCCAGAATTACTGTTATCTTACCTGCCCTGGCGGCGGCGGTGTTCCTGGTTGTCTGGATAATGAAGCCTTATTCTCCGGGTTCATTTAAACAGACTATGGCTGCACTGCTCCATGACAACCGACCTGTCGAATTGAACAAGGCACTTGCCATTGATCTTCAGAAAGCATTCATTTACAGTTTTTACAGCGGGGTTTCAATTGATCGGGCCGCTTTTCGGGTTGGTGTATTATTGATCGGTCTGGAGATATCGCTGCGGTCGGGAGACCATTCAAAAGTCATGTTACAACTGAGGCCATTGGTTTCCCTGTTGAAGTCAATCGATAGCCAGGCGCCGGTCGTCCGTCAAATTGAAAAATGGCATGTTCAGATAGAATCGGGTGTGTATCCTGCTTCAATTGTGGATAGCGTTCCACAGCTTGAAGAGTTGCTGAAAGATAAAAAAGTGAATGAATTCATGCTATTCGGCAGTTGGGTGCAGGCCGGCAAATTAGCCGCAGGCGCTCGTCAGCATGACTTCATACTGGAAAAAACGGTGGATTTCTATATCCAATACGCGCGCCGACAAGATCTTCCTCCCGGTGTGGAAAGGTCATTATTGAATATACGCCGACTGCTTCAGGAAGGACAATGGGACGAAATTCAATTCGACGCGGTTGAACTGGCATTTGCCGAGATATTGAAAATACTGATGTAAGACCGAACACGGGTATTAATATTAATCTGCTTATTTACTATTTACAGCCATATTCCAGAGGTACCCCTGAAACTCGCTGGTTGTCATGATCAATCAGTCACTGAACTCACTCTCGACAGGCATCCATGCCTGTCTCCGAGGGCGGTCGTTGGCTTCACCCTCCGGGTGAAGCTTAATCACTCCCAACCCGTTCAATAACAGACCGACCCTGACATCAGAATGTCAGTGGATTGTATAACCTGAAAGATCCCCCTCGACTTCGAAAATGCGGTGAATCGTTTATTAAAATAAAATCTGATGAAACTTCGGTTGCTGTTTATTATTTTGATTGTGTTATCCGCGGCTGCGGATATGGCGGGTCAACCTCACAATTCCAAAGCCGATGGCGATTGGTGGATCCAGTCCTACGGTGAAATTAAAGCGGAAACAAATCCGGCGGTGACAAAAGCAACAGAAGTTCTGGATAAACTTTGGGATGCCATGCAGCCGACTGACTTCCCCCTCCCTAGACTGATCGTAATTCCCAGTTCGGCTGATAAATGGCTGGATTCATGGGCGCTTACCCTGTCTGACGGATCCATTATTTTAATAGAAAGCGTCCTGGATCTGGTTTTTAACAGCAGCGGGGTCGATGATGCGCAGGGCCGTTCCCGGCTGGCGTTTATCCTGGCCCATGAGATGGCACATCTGCACCACCAGGATCACCAACGGTTGGGAATTGCACTTCTATTCCAGACATTGACGAACGAGCACCAGGTCGCGGAGGCCAGGGCAGCAGAACTGAAAGCGGACAAGGTCGGTCTTTTCACCATGACCATGGCGGGGTACCAACCTCAGATGGTTCTGCAATCTGCGAACACCAGTTTCTTTTTGGAATATATTCAAAAAGTCAGAAAAAAAATTCGCAGCATTGGTAAAAAAACTGCCCTTGAAATTCATCCCCAGGCCGCCCAGCGAGCTGAGGAACTCAGGCACAGGATGTCCGTTTTCTCAGGGGAAATTGGGTTGTTTACCGCTGCTGTTTCCGACTATCAAAACAGTGATTATGAAACGGCTGTTTCAAAATTTAAAACATTCTCGGTATCGTTTCCCAGTCGTGAAGTGTTCAATAATCTTGGTCTAAGCTATTTTCAACTGGCAAAAAAACGCGTCGCCGGTTGCCCGGAGGAGCGATTTACCCTTCAATTGGCCTCTTATCTTGAGAAGAAAACACTGGCAGAAAAACTTCGTCCCGAGAAGATCGCCGTTTTGGTAGAGGAAAAGGAAGCTCAAGTATGTCAAGCGGATGAACAGTATCGGTATCTGCAAAAAATGGCAGGTATCAGTTTTAAACTGGCAAAAACCAAAGATAAGGGTTACTGGCCTGCCAGGTTGAACCACACCTCATGGATGATACACCAGGGCGAGTATAAACAGGCAAAAGTTGAAATTGAAGAATTGATGACGACTGATGACAGGAAACCCTATGCCCTGAATAATAGGGCTATTGTGGAATATTTGGAAAACACGGCGGTGAATAAACAAAATTCCATCCGCTTGCTGAAAAGCATACCAGAAAGTTCCCCGGTGTTTTTGCTTGCTCAACAGAATCTCGCGACGATATCCAACAAAAAAGAGGCACTTCAGTCTACGACTCTGGACGCAAAATCCGAAGTCAGTGCTGACATCCTGAAGAATATTAAGGACTGACCCGCCTTATTGATTTCATTGGAAGATCAATTGTAAAACGCCGGAAATACGGGGAAGCCATTTCATTATTCCGGTCTCCTCCGGGATCATAAACAGATAATAATTTTTGATCCAGTATAAGACTTGATTTAGACGGTAAAAACATTTAGATTTTGTCCGTCTATAATAATAACAAATGAGAGGTTCGATATTCGGTCTGGAAAAAAATCAAACGCCTTTTCATTTATACCGGGAAGCTTCTTAATATCGCTTTTCGGGTCGTTCTTTTCAACCGACTGGGAGCTCAGGCTTATCCAGCTTTTTATCAGAGACTGCGCAGCTGTTCAGTCAATTTGTTTTCAATTCTATGGAGTCAACAATGAAAAATCTAGCGATCGGATTTATTCTGGCAATTTTGAGTTTTGGTCTGTTCGGCTGTGCCGGACAACAAACTGCCAAACCACAGGAAACGGACGTTATTGCTAAAAGAATGCAGTTATGCCCGTGGTGCATGAGTGAGCCGGAAGTCGAAGGAAGTGATCTGTTCTTTGTCGGGTTGTCCAAGGTCTATAAGGCCGAAACAGAAGCCAGAAGCGATGCTGTCCGCAATGCCACCAGGCGAGTTGTTGAGTACCTGGGGTCTGAATTCAAGTCAAAATACGAACAGGCCCGCGTCTCATATGGTTTAAGCAGCGATGCCATTGATCCGGTTGGCGCATCCAGGGATTTTGAGCGCATGTTTTCTGAAAACGTCACCCGGCGGCTGAAAACAACCAAATGGTATGTCGAAAAAGAAAAAACAGGTACCGGAGACGGGTATAAATATTTCGTACTTGCCAAGATACCCAAAACCTCCCTGGAGGAGTCCTATGGTCAGGTGTTAAACCAGCAAGCAGAAAAGGCCAAAAAAGCGGCCGCGGAAGCAAGGGACAAAGAAACCCAGGGACAGGCTGAAAAAGCAGCAAAAATGTGGGAAGATCTGCAAAAGCAGGGTGTCATAGACTAAAAACAAAAACCAGGCAGGCCATCTTTATTCAGCCTGCCTGGTTTTTGTTATAAAACAACAAGACTGCTATTCTCGACAAAGGTCTAAATTCAGAAAAAAACCATCATGAGATATCCATTCCTTTTTCTGCTTTTTGTTATCGCAACCGCCTGCTCCAGCGCAGAACCGCCCCAAAAAACGGACTATCATGCGGAAGTCAGACAAGTATTGATATCATCGAGCCAAAGTGATCGACCTGAGTGGCTGAGAATCTCCCCTTCCGACGAAAACGGATTTACTTTTTTGGTCGGTATATCTTTGAAATCAGCCACGGAGCAGGGAGCAACCGACGATGCCGTGCGGAATGCGACCAGCCAGTTTATCAAGAGCTGCGGGGTCAAAGTAAAACTTTTCGATTTATATGTTTTGACCGCCAAAAGCCAAAAAACAGGGACCGCCATCGAGCAGGAAGTAAGCGGTGAGTCACGAGAACAGCAGCGGGCCAATGCTTTCGTCAGCGGTCTCAAAATTAAGGAACGATACACAGAAAAATATGAGGTCCGGCAGGGAGATGTCTGGTTAAAAAACAGTTTTTTTTCAGCCCTGCTGATCAGCGCACCGGATGACGAGTGCAAAAGAATCAAAGAGTGGAAAAAGCAGTACATCTCAGAATTGTCATCCAAAATAAAGCGATTGATAGATGACGCCAAAACATCCGAAGCAGACGGCCAGATTCAAACGGCGTTATCGACAGCCAGAAACACCGAAAAGACTATTCGCGAAAGCAATATTGATCCGGAGGAAATCGGATATCTTTACGCAACCGTGTTGACCCTTATTGAAAAATATGAATTTATTCTGCTCAACAAGGAAATTCAGTCGTTGTTGGCCAGCGCTGCGTATTTGGAATCTGATGGCCATATCATGGCCGCCCTGCATTCATTAAAAAAGGCAGGCGATTTAATTCATGAAACACAGGAAAAACAGATACCCGGCACCATCAGTCTGGCAACTGTGGCCCAGGAAGAAAAAAGGATTATCGGGAATTTGGAATTAACGCCGCTGAACAATATAAACCAGGTCATAGAACCGGGCCGAAAACCTGAACCGTTAACTGTTGGTGTCCACTACCGACAGCAAAAATCAAAACCAGGTCTCAAATTAGGCGATATACCCATCGGTTTCAGTAGCAAATCCAATCTCTTCAAGACTCGGACCGATAGCTCAGGGACCGCCGAATTGCAGATGACTGCAGCTGATACCGGCGGATTATTGCAGGTTTTTGCAGCGTTTGATGTTGAGGGTATTGAAAAAGAACTTTCGCCTGTGTCCCTTGGTGAATTTGGAAAAAAGAGCAACATTCGTTTTCAGATAGACGTCAGGTACAAAACCCTGGAAGAGAAAGCGGCAGAATTGGTCGAGGGACTTGCGGCACAGATAAAATTTCTGAATTCGGAACCGGTTCCCGTGGTTGTCTCCATTGGCAGCTTTCAATTTGAAGGACAGCCCGGTTGTTCCAGTCCGTTTCTGGAAAGACTAAAATCACTCATCAATCAGAAGGCTACCAACCACCAGGATTTTAAAGTAACGGGTGACGTAAAAATCCCCAGACAATTCCCGGCAGAGCTTGACCCGAATATCGCTATGGACCAGGCCAAAATATTACAACATACGGTACTATTCGGGAGGCTCAGGCAGCAAGACCAGGAACTGGTTTTAACAGCAATGATTACCGGGCCGGCAACTCAGGTGGCCTCTTCTTCAACTGCATTCAACCAGAATGATATTGACAGGGCCAGCATCACTCCTGTTTGTCCTGAAAATGAACCCTTGCTGTCAGAAATCCTCCCACTGCAACCATCTGATTTTCATTTTAAGTTATGGACAGACCGTGGCGGAAATACCTATAAAATCGGCGATATTGTTGAGATAGCGATAATGTGCTCTGAAAGGTGTTATGTCAAGATTTTTAACATTGATGATCAAGGGGATATCGTGGTACTGGAAGACACCCAGGATAGTCGCTTGATAAAAAACCGACCGCGATCATTCAAAATCAAAGCGGTAAAGCCCGGCGTGCAGACGCTTTTGGCCATCGCTTCAACCCAGCCGTTTCCGATTCACCACCAGATCAACCAGACCATCGATCCGGGAAGCTTTCCCATTATTTATAAACAGCTTCGTTCAAATACTCAAAATAAAGACAGACTGGCCAGGAAATCGGAATATAAAACAGCCTTGACTATTTTCGAATGAGGCCATCACCCGATTTAACAAAGGAGAATAAATGATCCGGACGGCTAGAATGGCATGCTTTTTAAGTATCATCCTTGTTGTTTTTGCCCCAAATCTGACTAAGGCCGAACCCGTGTTTAAGGATACCCATTCAGCCGTCAGGGCAGTGGCGCAAAAGTTGTCTGACAATTTAAGCGAAAACCGCCTGCATGTGGTGATTGATACCTTAAACCTGAAAGGATCACAAATCTCCAGCGAATTTGCTGACCGGTTTTTGGACCTGCTGCAGGCGGAACTGAAACAGCCAAAATACCAACATGATTTCATTGCAGTAGAGCGCCAGGGGACGACCAGAAGCCTGGTCAGAACCAGGGGGGGATCGGGGTTTTTGAGGATTGACGATACTACCGCCCTTGAGAAAGAATCAAGCCCATCGGCAAGTCATGACGTTCTGCTTTCAGGGACCTACAAGCAGAGTCAGGACCAACAGTCAGTGATCGTCTCTATTAAACTCGAAAAGAGTGATGGCAGCATGATTTCCGATGCCAGTGTTCTCCTTCAGCGGTCATCTATTCAGGAACCGTTGGAGCCACAAAACAAGGACTTGATACAAAAAACGATAAGAAAAGTCGATGCCTCTTCAAAGCCTGTCAGCGATTTTAAGCTCAACCTCTGGGTGGACAAGGGTAACGGCGGGATTTATCGATCGGGCCAGGAGGTCAAACTGCTGTTTCGCTCCGAAGTCGACTGCTACCTGAAGGTTCTTTACATTGATGTCAATGGAAATCGAATTCTGATGTTCCCGACGGAACGGGATTCAAAAACAAAACTATCCGCCGCCGTTGTTCATGAACTTCACAAAAACAACAAATACACCATCTCCTCCCCGTTCGGCTCCGAAGTCATTATCGCCTTTGCCTCTACAGAACCGTTTCCTGAAACAACTGAGATAAATATTGGTGGTGGTTACAGGGGGTTTGCAAACGACCAGCCAACGTCGGATATTGTCAACGGTCTCCGTGGGATGATCGTCGGAGCCCAGGGTGAATACGCAAAAAAATCAGAAGCCAGGGTCTTCATCACAACCCTGCCCTAATTGTATCTATGGTTGCTCAGAATGAAATAACAAAACCACATGCTATAATCAAAAAAGTGAAGATTATGGTTTGTGCCCCTATTTTTTTGTTTTATCTTTTCGGTCCCCATACAGTTTTCGGTAAGATCGAGTTTTCATGCCAGAATCCATTATTCAACGCAGGAAGTAAACCAAACCAGGAAGATATCAGAAAAATCAAAAACAGGGATGTTTCTATCATACACCGTTTATGTGGATCTGATTTTAGTGGCATGGAATTACTACGACTTGATTTCAGTAATCTTGTCCTGACTGGCACAAACTTCAAGCACGCAAAATTAAACAATTCAGATTTCTATTTAGCCTATTTACTGAATACGGATTTTGAAAAGGCAAACCTGAACGCAGCCAGTTTGAAGCAATCCATTCTGCATCATGCCAACCTGAAGGACGCAGAATTAAATCATGCTAACTTGTCAAAGGCCGATTTAACAGGAGCCAGATTGGCTGGATCAAAAATGCATGGCGCTAATTTGACAGAAGCCAATCTCCTTGATGCCAATCTGAAAAAAGCAGATTTAAGATCGGCAAATCTTCAGGGTGCCAATTTTGAACTTGAACCAGGGTCTATGCCTGACATAAGATCCATAGGGCTGGCAAAAGGCTTATCAACATTAGTATTTAAGGACTCACCACATTCATTGGTTGAACTAAAAATTGCTTTTAAGAATGCCGGGTTACGCGACCAGGAAAGAGAAATTACGTATGCTATCAGAAAGGGGACCATAGAAAAAAAAGAGTTCTTCAGCCCGGACTATATCTTTAATACTGTTTTTTTTGACAAACCCTGTAAATATGGTATGGCCCCCTGGCGTCCGATTAATATACTTTTAGCGTTAATTCCAATATTTTCTATATTTTACTGGGTATGTCTTTTTAATAGATCTAAGACCTCCACCATCTGGATTGTTCCTGCTTCTGACAACGAAAATTCATACAAATCAATACCGGTCAATCACCTGTATCAAAATAGGAGCGGAATTACTATAATTTTCAAACAATTCTTTATCGCAGTTAAATTCAGTATCTACGCGGCCTTTTACATTGGATGGGAAGACATCAATATCAGTGCCTGGTTATACCGAATTCAATATAAGGACTATTCATTCAAAGGAACCGGATTAGTGAGAGTCATGTCTGGTATTCAGTCACTAATAAGCGTTTATCTTTTTGCCCTTTGGATTTTTGTATACTTTGGAAGACCTTTTGGATAAAGCAATCAATGTTAGATGCTATTGGGATGAAATATCGTTTTCCTTAGTTCTCTGCGCGACGGGATTCAAAAACCAGTTTTAATATAAGCGCAGCAGTACTTTCGGAAGCGCAATAATCAAGTTCCTCACTTTTCTGAAACAATAGCGATGCGATTTTTCCTCTGAAATATTTTCATAGCTGCGCTCCCTGGGTAACAATATCTCACATCTATGCCAATAGAAATTGACCGTACCCAAAGGACACGGTTTTCTGTGTTAAATAAATTTACTATCCGTGAATAGTGACCCAAATGTGAACTGGACAAAGGCCCATCCGGATGCTAAGTATTCCAGGACACTAACGAAAAAATACTCATTTTAGTTTATGTCTGGACTATCGGAACTCGAATGGGGGTTGTCTGTTACTTGAAAAAATATCCGCTTTTTGAACTGCATTTCTTTGATAATTGAGATTAAATCAACTTCGTTTCTAGGAGCTTGCAATCAATGAAAAATAATCTATTGCAAAATTTGTTTTTCATTTCATGTTTAACAATATTGCTGGGTTGTTCAGAGTTGAAAAAAAAAGAAGGGCAGGAAAACTGGTTGCATTCAAAACATTCTGATTTGATTTCTGAAAACAGCAAATTGAAAACCAGTAACAACCAACGCCTCAGCAAATTAAGAGGACAATTTGGGGGTTATGCATTTTCTATAACGGAGTTAAAAAAAGAGATCGATACGAAAATTGATGATGGCAAGCAACAGATTCTTAGAAATATAGCCAAACTTAAAACAATGGTTGACCAAATAGAACAGCAAAAAACGGCAAGGAAAAACAACATAGATAAGATCAAGTTTGAAATAGCCCGGAATAATGATCGGAAGCAGGTTATTACGGATGTCAGCCAAATCCTTGATGAATTTACCAAGATCAAGGACCATTTGCCGAAAATCGAAAATATTCTAATGAAAAGTCATGCAAAATTTAAAAGAAAAAAAGAGGAACTCCCTTTCTGCGGGGACGAATTAGATTGTAATTTAGATCTTGAGGAACTGGTCAAAATCAATCAGGAAATCATTGTTCGATGCCAGCAAGAAATAGACGAAGTTCAACTATACGTCAGTGGGTATCATCAAAAACTGAAAAATGTAAATTGGGTTGAAGAATCCGATAAGACAAAAGCTTATTCAGCAATGGAAAATCGAGAAAGCCAATATATCAGAACGAGTATTACACAATTTGAAAAAATTAAAGAATATCATTCCCGCTGGAATCCTGAAGAGTTTAAATCAATAATCGAATCTTTCAATTAGGAGTGCCATCATGCTAATTAAGAGAATGATCATATTTATAATTCTGAGCTTATTTTTTTCATCCTGTTCCTGTGATAAAAAAGAAATTGAAGCGGTCAACCAAAGGATTCAGAGCCTGGAAAAACAGATTCAAACGGAGGAAAAAACAAAGATTGAATTAACCAAAAGAAGTAAAAATATTGATCAACTATCTGAAATTATGCGTAATGGTGAAAATGAAATGGCGGCCTTGCAGAGGCAGGAAAAATTACTAGATAGCCAGGTTTTAAACATGAATACAGAACTAAATGAACTAGAGAATCAAGCCGAGACACTACAAAATGAGCTTTCAATTCTCAAAGTAAATGTGGACGGGTATGCAAAACAACGTTTGGATTAAAAATTTGATGATCAGTTCACCATTGAAAGCATTTGCAGCCTCTTTGGTTGTCTTGCTATCATGCAACAGTTGTATCCCAAAAGAGTATCTGCCACAAAAAACGTCAGGTGCAAATGCAGCAATTCAATCAGAGAAACCAGTCTCTGTTGCCAGAAATGAAAAAGGTTCGAATATCCTTTACCAGATCAGAAAGCATATCATTCAAATCAAGATCGACTTAGCACCCGGTAAACTGAAAAAAAAAGTCAGTGTTGGGTCAGGAATTTTATGGGATAATGATGGATTCGCGATTACAAGCTTTCATCTTTTTAAGAACGCTCCACTTGAATATGCATTTGAGGTTGTTGTCGATGGCATATCCCTGAATGCGACATTGGTTGGTTATAATGAAAAAAAAGATCTGGCACTTGTTAAAATACATGACCTGGCGTCACACCCAAACCTGCGCAATTTATCGGAAATCAAGAAAAGCAACAGAACTTTTTTACTCGGTGAAAAAGTTTTTTGTATCGGATATCCAAAAAACGATTTTCAAATAGACCATACCCCTACGATAACAGCCGGAGTTATCGGTGCAGTGGATCGGTATCTGCTCGACAGTCATCAGACAGTTATCGGACCATTTATTCAAACTGACGCTTTTGCAAACACGGGGAGCAGTGGTGGCGGGGTTTTTCTAAGTGACGGCCGTTTGGTAGGAATGATATCAAAAGTCATCAGGAATAATACCGGATCATGGGATGGGGCGACATACGCTATCGGCATCGTTGATCTAAAAGAAATTGTCAGCAAAATGATGCCAGCTTCTATCAGAGAATAACTCATATGGAAAAAAGGAAAACCGATCGTATCGCCTTGTATTTTATTTTTTTAATCATCATCATGGCAGGCTGCTGTCGTTCAACCTATAACTGCTGCAATTCAGCTTATCAAATTCGAGTAAAGGATTTGAAAACTGGAACCCAACTTAGGAGCTTTTTGGTCAGATACCAAAAACCGGAGGAGTGCTATAAAGATATTACTCAAAGAATCAGACTTGGCGATTATCAAGGAAGTTTGATCCTCGGTCAGTTCTATTTGAAAGTCTGGCCTTCTGAAAAAGCATCTGCAGATGTGATTAACCTGATTCTAATTAGCTCTCTGCTTCGAATTTCATCCGGGGATAAGCCCGATCTCAATTCAGTATACATAAGCAACTCTTTTGTACAAGAAACGATTGATATTATGAATGAGTTGGTAAAATCGCATGATAACTCCGATATTATTCTGTGGAATAGACTTTTAAATCAAGGATCTGTGCATACCAGACCGTTTTTTGATTTTCTGCAATCGAGCAGATTATATTTTTTCGATAATATGCCAAAACATCAGCAAATCTTCAATCGACTTAGAAACAATCACAGAGAATGGTGTGAGCAGTTCAGGGCTTTTGAGATATTGGATACCTTCAAGAAGTTAATCCCAAATACCAGGACAAGTTAACCACTATGGCAATCAGGTCATTTATTATTTTTCTATTGGTTTTAGTTTCCAGTTATGGTTGCAGTCCAACAATTATTGAAATTGACGCCCATAAACCGGAAGATCGGACCGTACCTAAATTTAAAGATCGTTCAATTCGCAAAGTTGATGATCCTATGAAAAGCTTTAATGAAGCTGACACATTGTTTAAAAGTGCAATCCTTTTTACCAGAAGAAATAGTGAAACCGATATTATTATTTCTATCGATAAGCTTAATACTGTCATGCAAACCTGTAACTACTTTATAAATCAGGCGCAGATCGGGGTCTATGGTTGGAAAAATCACAGTTATTTACCGTTAATGATCGTTATGGCAGGCAATTCAAGTCTATATCAACTTCAAAATATTCCCTATCGAGAGATCGATTCCTTTTTTCATGATCCAACTGCATTCAAAAAATGGGATCAGTATATCTTCATTTTGGTTCAATCATTATATTACTACTCTCTGCTCCCAGAAGCCGATGATGAAAATCCGATCTACCGAAAGAACTACAGGGAAAAAAGCGTCTTAATTGAAGAGGGATTTCGAGAAATATACCTGTTAATCAGATATGTAAAGTCTGAGATTTTAAGAACAGAAATAGCGCAGATAGAAAAGAACCCGATATATTATTGCGACTCTTTTAGAATACTCAATCAAATTCAAAATGATTCAAACAGACAATGGCTTCCTTCATTAATTGAGCACAAGATGAAAAGCCTAAAATCGCGTTTGAATTTGTTGAAAAAATCATGCCCATAAGCAGAAACGTTTTTCTTGTTTTTCTTTCCATGGTCCTGACTTTAGGCGTTGTTAGTTGTATTCACTATGATAAGGAAGTTATTCGGAAAGAAAAAAATGGATTTACTAAACCGAATATTGTATTCGAAGGTGTCTCCAGAGAATATAACCCTAAATTCAATAATATTTCACAGGGTAAAGCATGGATTTTAATTCAGGCCCCAGAAGACCTGCGTAAGAACCTATTCATCAGCATAAAGAATATGCTAACTTCGGCAGAATATCGCATTGCTGGAGAGGAAGTAACAAAAGCAATCATTAGAGATTTTGATCGTACAGGTTTTTTAGAAGGTGATATCATACAGTTAAGTTCATCTTTTTTTAATGCGGCCACTGACAGAAAACAATGGGAGAGAAACGACATCATCGTGTTCACAAAACTATCCTGCTATCAGAGTCTCACCTCTAACCCAAGGAAACCCGGTTATTTTAAAAGCAGAAATATTGAGCTAAAGGCACTTTACCCATCTTCAAAAGAAACAATCTGGAATATTCGCATCGATCGTGTTTTCACAGAAAATATAGTAAGCCGGAATGAGTTTATCGGCGCTATTGAAAAAAAAATAGCAGCGGAATTGTCGAGCCTGCAGGGCCAACTCAAGTTTGTTAAAAGCAATAACACACCTGCAGGTGAATCAGGTCAGCTATCATCAAAAGGAAAACCCACTGTAATCTTAGATCCGCAAAATAAAGAAACCACGGAAACTAGCATCTTCCTTACAGGATGGGCCATTGATAGTGAAGGTATCCGCAATGTCAGGGTCATCGCAAATGAAAAGGAGATTCGGCGCAGTATTGAAGTTGCAAAGTCAAATCAGCCGGACAAACGCAAGATCCGAATAGAACATAAGATTGAATTAAAATTAGGCCAAAATATAATCCGAGTTGTTGCTGTAAATACAAATGGCGTAGAGGCTGAAGAAAGTCTCTTTATAACAAATAAACAGGAAATTGGGGTGATTCACGCTGTAGTAATTGGCATTGATGACTTTCAAAGTGATCGTATCAGGGATTTAAAATTTGCAGAAAATGATGCAATCGCATTTGAGAAATATTTGAAAAACAATTTGCGTGTTCCAGTACAAAACATAGAAACGTTAACCAATAAAAGCGCCACTTTAGAAAAAATCAGGAGGGCCCTATTAACAAATCTGGTTAAACGAGAAAAACGCTCGGATAAAGTTATCATCTACTGGGCCGGTCATGGTCTAAGCATTCCTGATAGTTCAAGTCTTGATGGGGACGGGTTCTCCAAATACCTGGCTGTGGTGGATTCTGACCCGACTTCCTATGAAGCCACTGCTTTACCGATGGAAGAAATTCGACGTGTTTTTCAAAAAATTGAGGCTGAGCGTGTTGTGTTCTTCGTGGACACATGTTTCAGTGGCGCTTCCGGCGGGCGAACGATTTTGATGAACCATTCAACACGCAGTGGATTGGACGACGATTTTATGACTCGACTGATACCTTCTCGAAAAGGTCGAATAATCATGGCTGCCAGTCGGGCAAATCAGTTAAGTCAAGAAACAGATGAATTACAACATGGTGTGTTTACCTATTTTTTATTGAAAGGCCTGAAAGGCGATGTGTTCGATGTAGACGGTGATGGTTCAATCTCAACAGATGAACTGGCCATTTACGTGGAGAAGGAAGTTGCTGCTTATACGGACAACAAACAGGTACCGGTGAAGAAAGGTGAGGGGAATGTAATTGTTGGGAAAAAATAATTTCTAACGGTTTCCGATTACCCGGATATCCTATTTTGCAGTGAGAGGCGTCTGGAATGTGGTCGGTGGCGAGAGGTGTTCATTGCACCGGCTGAAGGGACAGGTTGCCACATATTGGCGGGCATCTTTTGTAATTTCTGTTTCAAGATGGCTCGGGCGGCTTGCACGCGCTGTTGAAATCAGAATCCACTGGGTTGGTACAATCGGATCGATGCGGACTTCCCGAATGGTTTCATGTTCCGTCAAACACCTATACCATTTTGGAATGTTTGCAGCCCGTTACCGGGTATCGTCCTGCTTCCTCCTTCCACTGTGAAGTCCCCCCAGGCAGATGATCCGGCCATGAATACGCCTGGCTGTATAACAATCGTGATTCTTCATCCTGTCAAGCGATGAATTTTCCAATCACACTGTTCTTCAGCTTGATTTCACTGATCATACGATCATAATGCCGCATGCGGAAAACAGACCGCGTGATCAGGTAAATGCCCAAAATCATCAACCCGCCATTGAGTATGCCCAGGGGTATCAGAAGATGAAGCACCCGAATGATATCGTAATATTTGGAAGTAACGATCAGAAAGCTGATCACTGACAGCGGCAAGGCCAAAACAGCGATTCCTGTCCGCAGCACCGCCAGCGATGTACGTTTCTCGGCCAACACCAGTTGCGCCTCTCCAATTGCTATTGCAGCTGACTCCCTGTTCTCTTCCTGCATGACGTCCCTTGTGGATGGATAGCAGTCAAGCCTGACAAATATCCGGAATGATCTATTTTCCGAATTGGCTTTGGTGTAATTATTCAGTCATTCCCGCCAATGATACTACCGGTTGTGTTTAAACTCATTCTCGATGGCTATCCATCGCCATCTTCCGAGGGCGGTCGTTGACATCGCCATCCTGGCGATGCTTAACCACTCCCAATCCGTTCAAACACATACGGCAGCACCAATGGCTTGTTAAAAGCGCTGAATAGGGTCACTTTGGTTTCCATTCCATCTGGTTTATCAATAAAACGCCAAATCCGCCACTGGTTTTTCTGAAAGAAATGGCAAAGGCCCCCTCTCTATATGTGAGAAATGTTTACAATGTGTCAGATTGTTTAACAGGAAAAGCCGGGTGATGTCTTCAACCGGTCCCCTGATCAGCAGCTGATTTTTCCTCCCCTGTTAAACGATTTGACGGCCCGTTACCCCATAGACGGGGAGAAAAGATGAAAGCAAACCGCCTTTCATGGAAATACCGTGACTGACCGTGCAAGGCTTTCCACCGCTGCCTCCGCTGGATTCATTCACGCCTCAATGATGGTTATAAATGCCAGGGAGCGCATATCAGGGAGCAAGGTCAAAAAGGTGGACAGCCGGGAACCTGTTTTCAGGAGCCGCCAAAAGCGGGAACGAGGCGGGGATCGTGGTCTGCGGGACGGCGTATCCATGCTGAAAATATTGAATAATCTTTTGTCACCTGCTATAATAGAGTCGAACCAGAAGCAGGTTTCATGGCATATGCAATGCAGTCAATTTGTTCAGCAACCATATGGTTCACAGCTGATTGCAGCAAGGGCAGCTGGCCAAACCCGAAAAAACGTCAGATAACTCGATTAGGGGGGATAACATGAAACAGTTTCAGCGTATCCTGGTAGCCATCGATTTTTCGGAATATTCCCAGGCGACGGTTGAACATGCGGCAATACTGGCCAGGGAACTGGGGGCGGAAATGAATATTGTAAACGTCATCAACCAGCGTGATGTCAACACCATGGACTACTCCATCAACAGGCTTAACATATATCGTAAAAACATGTCCCTGGAGGGCTGGATTGAAGGCATGAAGGAGGAAAGAGCCAAAGAAATGGCCCGGCTGGAAAAAACCGTGGACCTGTCAGGCATCCGCTACACATTTACCGTTCGCATCGGGGACCCTTTTCAGGAACTGTTGAAAGCGGTTACCGACGGGAAGGCGGAAATGGTGGTGATGGGAGCAAAGGGCCGGTCCGATCTGGGTGATTTTCTGGTTGGTTCAACAGCCTCCAAAATGTTTCGCAGGTGTCCGGTTCCACTGGTAACCGTGCGCAATCTGAAATAGCATCCATATTAACCGGGTCGGCGTCTTTAATCCCCAATCCTTTTTGCTGACGCGGGTGCCCGGCGCGCTTTTCAGGGAGGCAGCCTATCGTCTGCGGCATGGGTGGGGAATTTGAAAGCAGCGGATCAAGACCGTCAGACAGGTGTCGGCGGACGGTGTTCATTCTTTTCCAGTAACAAGAGAGAATGGTTTCTGTTTTGAAAATGGTTATAGACCAGCACTGAATCAACGCATCCGGCTTCAAACGGGTTGAGTTTCAGATAGTCCGGAACACGACCCTGCTGAATGATGTTCGTCCCCAGCCACATGGCAAATCAAGTCGATGTGCTGTATTCACCACACAGGTGTTTATATCCGACCCGGTTCCTGCCCTTGAACGTGCGGGTCCCCAGTTGGTGATACAGACGGTCATTTCTGATATCGCCATTGACACCCAGCATCAGCAGATCGATATCGCTCATGGATTTTTACTATTCTCCATTTTTTCTGAGCAGAAGCTGAGACCTGTGTGTGATTGAATTCGCCAGACTCGCAGCGAAGAACGTCGAGAATGAGTTCAATGACATACAGATCTTAGTACTATAGCAGAACCTCAATAGTGACTAGAAAAGCAACTCTGAAGACCGGGAAAATCAACCACAATAATCCAGAATGGGGCATCGTTTCTTTTTTTAACTTGATCGACAGGCTCGCTTTCAATACCATTTCTGTGTCATCGCCGTTTGAAAAACAAAGAACCGGACATTCACCACCAACAGCGAACCAGGGAGAACCCGATCGTGGACAACAACAGAACAATTCGTATCGGCGGCGCGGCCGCTTTTCTGGGGGACTCTTCCATTGCGGTCCCCCAGCTGATCCGGGGTGGAGAGGTGGACTATATTATCCTGGACTACCTCGCAGAAGTGACGATGTCGTTTCTGGGCCGGGCCAAAGCCAAGCGACCCACCATGGGATATGCTGGTTTCTTCGTAGATGTTGTGCTGACGGAGAGTATCCGGGAAATCGCCACACAGGGCATCCGGATCGTCACCAATGCTGGCGGGATCAACCCCCACAGTTGTCGGGATGCCATTCTGGCGTTGTGCCGCAAGCACGATCTCCAGCTCAAGGTAGCCGTGGTGGAGGGTGATGATCTCTTGCCCCGTTACCCGGAACTGAGTCAGCGGAATATCACAGAAATGTTCAACGGCGAGCCCTGGCCAGGAGAGATGATGAGCATGAACGCCTACCTGGGCGCAAAACCCATTGCTGAAGCACTGGCAATGGGGGCGGATCTCGTCATTACCGGCCGGGTGGTCGACAGCGCCCTGACACTCGGTCCGCTCCTGTTCGAGTTTGGCTGGCAGGAATCGGATTACGACCTGCTGGCGGCTGGCAGCCTGGCCGGTCATATCATCGAGTGTGGCGCCCAGGCGACAGGAGGACTCCATACGGATTGGGAGACGGTTCCGGATTGGTCGAATATCGGTTATCCCGTGATTGAATGTTTCGGTGATGGCCGGTTTGTGGTGACCAAACCGGAAAATACCGGCGGTCTGGTCACGGAAGCCATTGTGGCCGAACAGATGCTTTACGAGATTGGCGACCCCCAGGCCTATCTGCTCCCCGACGTGGTCTGCGATTTTTCCCAGGTCCGTGTCAAACAGCTGCAGGAAAACCAGGTGGAAGTGAGCGGCGCTCTGGGCCATCCCCCGACCGAAAGCTACAAGGTGTGTGGCACCTATCAAGACGGTTATCGCTGTATCGCCGTGCTGCCGGTGATCGGGATGGATGCTGTCCGAAAAGCAGAAAGACAGGCGGCCGCCCTGATTGAGCGAACAGAAAGAATTTTTCAGGAAAAACAGATGGGCCGCTATCGGGCCACCCTGGTCGAATGCCTGGGGGCGGAATCCGCCTACGGACTCCATGCCCGCACCCGGCATACCCGGGAAACCGCCTGCAAAATCTCACTGGAACACGACCACCCTGAACCGCTGGCTTTGTTCGCCGACGAAGTGTTTGCCCCGACCACCTCCATGGCTCCCGGCACCACAGGCTGGTTTGCAGGTAAACCGGCGGTCTCCCCGGTCATCCGCATCTTCTCCTTTCTGATTCCCAAGGCCGAGATTCCCATTACGGTTTCCCTGGAGGACCGACAGCAGACCTTTATCCAGACACCCGTCGCCGTCTTTGACAAAGGGTCGATCATCCGTCCCGGGATACCGGATACCCTGCCCCTGGAACAGACAACCTGCAGTATACCCCTGGTCAAGCTGGCCTGGGGAAGGAGCGGGGATAAGGGCAATTCCTGTAACATCGGGATTATGGCGCGCAAGCCTGAATATTTGCCCTATATCCGCCAGGCACTCACCGCAGAGGCTGTTTATAAATTCATGGCCCACGTTTTTGCCGGAGCGAACGATCCAAAAGTCGAGCGCTTTGATCTGCCGGGGATATCGGGTTTGAACTTCCTTCTCCATGAATCCCTGGGAGGCGGCCAGATGGCATCCTTGAGGCTGGACCCCCTGGCCAAAGGCATGGCCCAGCAGTTACTGGAATTTCCCATACCGGTTCCGGAAGCATGGGGTGACTGACAGGCTTATACCCGCACTGTCTCCCCGGCCATGGGTACAAAAGCCTTCATCCCTTTTTCCTGCAGCTTTGCCGCCAGGGCCACGGACTGGGCTTCCTCCCCGTGTACCACGGCAATTTTTTTGATATTGAGGTTTGAATCGGACAGGAACGTCAGCAGTTCTTTCTGATCCGCATGGGCACTCAGTCCGCTCATGGTTTCCACGTGGGCATGCAGTGGATACTCCTTACCCAGGATTTTCAGGATGGGAGGCTTCCCTTTTCTTCCCGACGCCTTGTATTCGAGTCCCTTGTCCAGAATTTTCCGACCCAGGGTATGTTCAGCCATAAACCCGACAATGAGGACGGTCGTGCTGGGATTGTGCACTTTATGTCGCAAATGGTGAAGAATCCGTCCCGCCTCGCACATGCCGGCAGATGCTATGACAATGGCCGGCTCGGTCGCCCGGTTGAGCGCCATGGACTCCTCGAGGGTTTCGATATATTTAAGCTGTTTGAACGCAAAAGGATTTTGGCCTTTTTCCAGAAACGTCCGGTGGGTATCCCGGTCATAGACTTCGGGGTGTTCTCCGAACACCTTCGTGATTTTACTCGACAAAGGACTGTCCACAAAAACCGGCAGTCGGGGAATTTTGCCTTCGTTGTAGAGTTCATGGAGCAGGTAAAGCACTTCCTGGGTTCGTCCGTAGGAAAATGCGGGGATCAGAATCACCCCCTCTCTCGGCACGGCCTTATTGATCAACCGCATCAATTCAGGCTTCATGCTCTCGGCATCGTCGTGAAAACGATCGCCGTAGGTGCTTTCCATAATCAGGAGATCAATATCCCGGTCCTCATCGGCAAAGTTGAGGGTCGGGTCCTTGATGATCGGTTTATGAAAACGACCGATGTCGCCTGTGAACATCACCGTAAACTGCCTGTTCCCTGGTTTGTAGTGAATCACGCTGAAGGCGGATCCCAGTATATGCCCGGCATCATAAAGGGTGAAGGTGATGTTTTTCCCGATCGCCCCGGGATGGCGATAGGGGATGCCCTCGAACTGGAGCATGGCGGCCTCTGCCTCTTTCATCGTATACAGGGGCTCTATTTTTTCCAGGTGGTTTTCCTGGATGACCTCTGCAATGGCCTCCCGGTCCAGGTTATGGCCGCTTTTCTTCAGGCTTTTCTGGATGGACCGCTTTTCCTTGTTGGTCGAATCGATTTTCGAAAGCAGCGAGCGAACCGTCTTGTAGTTCAGGTAGGCTGCGTCCGACTCCTGAATATGGGCGGAGTCGGCCAACAGGTATTCGCAGGCATCCCGCGTGGCGGCGGTGCAGGCGATCCTGCCGGTGAAACCGTTTTTTGTCAGCAGGGGCAGACGACCGGAATGATCGATGTGTGCGTGGGAAAGAATCACATTGGAAACAATTCTCGGGTCGAAGGCAAAGGTGCTGTTTTTCGCCCGGGATTCGCTGCGATGTCCCTGGAACATACCGCAATCCAGAAGTATATGGTCATCCTGTGTCGTAATCATGTGCATGGACCCGGTAACTTCCCGAGTGGCTCCGTAAAATGTCACATTCATATGCTTTTATCCTCCTTTGATTGTATCTTTTAAGCAACAACCGGTCGTTTTTCGGCTGTTGTTTCAGAATTGGGGCGGGCTGCGGGCCCGCTGGAAAGCTATTCAGTTCAATTTCCGCTCAGCCCCGAAGGTATTGTATTTCAAGAACCCTGGAAGCCATGGATGGCTTCCAGGAGCTCCAGGAGGATTCATGCGTTTCTTGAAACACAATGCCTTTGAGGCGTATACAGGTGAATAGTAACCTTTGATTAAACAATAACGGCAAACACTGAAACACCTCCCGCTGGCGCGAACGGAATGAATTTCCTCATTTTCCGCTGATCCCGGCAGAACTGAAGGTCGCCATTTCATTGTAAATCTTGATGGCTGCTTCGATGACCGGCATGGCCATGGCTGCACCGGTTCCCTCGCCCAGGCAGAATTCCAGGTCCAGGATGGGCTGACCGTCAAAAAGAGAGAAGAAGGTCCGGTGACCCGCTTCCTGGGAAAGATGGCTGAAAAACAGGTAGTCCTTGACCGCCACGTTCATCCGGCAGGCCACCAGCGCTCCGGCCGACGAGATAAACCCGTCCACCACAACCGGCAGGTGCCGGGATGCGGCACCCAGAATCAGACCACAGATCCCCGCGATTTCAAGACCCCCCACGCTTGCCAGTGTCTCCAGAGGGGAGTTCATCCGCTCCCGGTTTACGGATAGCGACCGTTTGATAATCTCAATCTTGTGCCGCAGAACCGAATCGTCGACCCCGGTCCCACGACCCGTCACCTCTTCTACGGGACAGGGCAGCAGGGCAGCAAACAGCGCCGCAGAAGGGGTGGTGTTGGCAATCCCCATTTCCCCGGTCCCAAGGAGGGTATATCCCTGGGTGTCTGCCGTCTCAGCCAGTTCAATGCCAACCAGCAATGCCCTTTCGGCCTCTTCCAGCGACATCGCCGGCCCGACAGCCATATTGGCCGTGCCGGCCCGCACGCTGTGATCGATCAGTCCCGGTCTTGCCGCAGCCGGCCAGTCGACACCCATATCCACCACCGCCAGGTCCGCGCCTGCATGTCGGGCCAGAACATTGATCGCAGCACCCCCGGCCAGCATATTCAAAACCATCTGCTGTGTCACCACTTTTGGGAAGGCAGAAACACCTTCGTCCGCCACACCGTGATCGGCACCGAAGGTGAATATTTTTTTAGGTCCCAGCCTGGGTCTGTCCGTACCCGTCATCAGACAGTATCGCAAAGCAATCTGCTCCAATTTCCCGAGGCTGCCGGGGGGTTTGGTGAGATCGTCCAGGTGATGGACGATCAACGGTTCAAGCGTTCTGTCGACCGGCTGGATGGATGAAATCAAACCCTGCAGTTTGGCGTTCACTATTTCTACCCTTTAATCATCATTGGAATTCCACTGACCATAAAAACCACTTTCTCAGCCTTCTCAGCGACCTTCTGATTCAGGCGACCCGCCCGGTCCCGGAAATCCCGTGCCATTTCATTCATGGGGACAATTCCCATCCCGACTTCGTTGGTGACCAGAACCATCCGGCATGGCGGGTCCTGCAACACACTGAACAGGGCTGCCTGCTCCCGTTCCAACAGTCGTCCGGATTCATCCCGGATCAGCAGGTTGCTGAGCCAGACGGTCAGGCAATCGACGATGACCAGTCCGGTTCCCAGCATCACCTGTCCCATCGTGTCTGCCAAATGCACCGGTGTTTCGATGGTTGTGAACCGGTCACCCCTCTCCGCCTGGTGATGTTCAATCCGATGCGTCATCTCACTGTCCAGGGCTTCGGCGGTGGCTATAAAGACATTTTTTTCATCCGAAACCGCCAGTGACAAGGCATACGTACTTTTACCACTGCGGGCGCCCCCGGTCACCAGGGTTATTTTTCCCATTCAGATCCAACTCCCAAAAAACAGGATACCCGCTTCCGACAGTTCGCAGCAGGCGCCCAGCAAGTCACCGGTGATGCCCTCGATGCGGTTTCGGGCCCACCAGCCGAAAACCAGGCTGAACCCCCAGCCCCCGGCCAGAACCAGGACACCTCGCCATCCCAGGAGAAAGAAGAGGATACCAGCAGCAGGGATAAAATTAAAAAACCAGTGCTGCCATTTCGCTCCCCTGACAAATAAGGCGGCGGTTCCCGAAGTTCGAGCATAGGGCAGACGAACCGCCAGGTCCACCATCAGGACCCGGGAAATGATAAAGGCAGCGACCAGCCATATTTCCCGGCCGGTTGTCAGCATCCGGGCCAGGAAAATCCACTTTGCCAGGAGAATCATGATCAACGCCAGCACACCAAACGTTCCCAGCTGCGAGTCCTTCATGATCGCCAGGATACGATCCCGATCATGCCCGCCCAGAAAGCCGTCCGCACAATCGGCCAGGCCGTCCAGGTGGAGACCCCGGGTCAAAACAACTCCCGCCAAGACCAGCAGTAAAGCTGATGCTTCCGGCCATCCCGGGCCGGGCAGAGTGTGCCGCAGGAGGGTTATCCCGTAGAGTAGAACACCCAGCAGTGCACCGACCCAGACAAAACCATACAACGATGTTGAAAAATCCCGGGCATCTTTTCCCGGAACCGGCAAAATCGTCAGTGTTCGTACTGCAGTGATCCAACCATTCAGCATGACGCTGTATTCCTGTTGATGTTGGATGGAATGCCGCCCCGGTTTATGGTGCCAGCCACAGGCCCCAGACGGTAACTGTCGAGAATGACAAACGGCGAAGCAATGATGGTCAACCATCCGTTGCGTGTGCTGATCGTCTCTACCCGGTTATGCCACTCTCACCTGGTTTTCAGTCTCCTGCAGCCCAACAGATTGTGTCAAGTTCTTCGGGGCTGGGGGTGCACCAAATATGTGTGGGTACCTGTAAGCGGAAAGAGGTTATAATCACAACCCCGCATGTTTTTGGTGCACCCGGCCTGGGTTTTGGCTGTTTGATAGCGCCAGGCTCGTCCGGCATCAGGTCAGAGAGCGGCACTTCATTTAGCCATGACAATCTTTATAACTTGCTCATCAAGATTGTCATGGCCTACCGGGACCATCAAAAGATGGAAACCAGTCTGTGGTGTCAGCTTGTAAATGCCATGGCTGGGACAAGGGGGGAGGAAAAAAGCGATTCCTCCCCCCTCGATGGGAACCGCTCAACAATATGCTACAGACCCCTAGTTGAGAGTGATCTGGACAACACCGCCGATGACAGCCGGTGCGGCCGTGACTGTCGGCTCATCACCAATGGCGGGATCGGTCCACTCGGTCAGGACGGGTATGGTGTGGGATGACAGGGACAGACCGGCACCGTCACAAACGGCGTCATCCACTTTTTTCATGGCCTGCTCCACATCGAGGGCCTTGATCACGTACTCCGTGGCCGTTGTACCTGTTCCCACAGCCAACGATCCATTGGGAATCACGAACTTTCGCATCCAGCGGATCTTGCCGCTTTCATAATCGCTCTCCGTCAGTGACCAGCAATCCAGGCTGGCACCGGTTTCCGTATTGATACACATCTCCGGGATCCCGTTCAGGTTTCCGAACCCCTGGTAATCCAGGTAAAAGACGGTGCCTGCGTATGTCCCGGAAGCATGGGTGTATTTGACCTGCATTGGAGAATCAAAGGTAAGATAGGAGCCGCCAGACGTCAAGGTGGTCAGTTTCTGCCAGTCGTTGGGACCCGTGGACCAGGTATAATAGGTATCCAGTTTGTCCCAGGCCTGCCAGGCGCAGGTCTTGCTGCTGTCCCAGGGACAGGCCAGCAGTGCCAGGTTGGCGGCTGTATTGGCAAAGAGGGCCCCACTCCAGACACCATTCTGGTTACCGCTGCCGGCGGCGCTCATCACCACGTCGGTTCCATTATACTTCAAGACCCCATCAGAGAATGTATACTCTGTTTTTACCGGATTGTTCCAGTCACTGGTAAAAAAGTAGTTTGCTTCTTGCAGTTTTGACGGATCCGGGCAGTTGTCATAGCAGACAAAACTGGTGGGTACCGTGGTGTCGCCAGGAAACACGGTATCCCGGACATGAAAAATCACGGTTGAACTGGCACTGACGGTTGGGGTCACACTCTGACCGCTGGCATTGGTAATGGCTTCCCAGTTGTCAAACTTGATCTGGCCGTCCCCCCCCAGGGATTCCGAGTAAAAGAAGAACCCAAACGTACCGGCGGAAAAGGTCAGGGGCTGCTCCGAAGTGAGCGCCTGCCACTGCCAGTTGGTCGCCTGGGTCCGGGTCGCTTTTTTGACCAGGCTGGTGCCGTTCCACATCACCTGGGTTTCTGTACTGGTACTGTCATCCCACCAGCTCAGGGGGATATTCTTGATTTCAGCCATGGTCAGTGTTTTTTTGGTGTGTTTTTCCAGTTTGCCACCGACCTGGAAAACCGTATAACTCTGTTCGGTTTCGTTTTCGTTAAACGCCTCCTTGATCACCGTCGAGCCGTTCACAATACCGGCACTGGCGGGCATCCACAGACCCCAGTAGCCGATCCAGCCGTGATAGGTTTTCCCACCGTTATCGGCTTTGATGGGGAACCCCGAGTTGAGATCCACACGGCTGCCGCTGGCATTATATAATCCATAGCGCCAGGCGGTTTCGTTGAAGTCTTTCCGGTTCATGCAGGCTTTCTTGTTGTTGCCATCGCTCCGGTAGAAATAGTTTTCGTTGAAGGCAAAATTATAGGTTACCGGCGTCGGTCCCGCCTGCCCCCACTGCTGACCCAGGGTTGATCCGTAACCTTCCGTGCCCGCTGTATTGCGCACGACATTGATTCCCTCCTCGTAGCTGAAGGTCTGTCCCTCTTCTTCATGGCTCCCCCCATCATAGAACTTCAGTGCCACCTGGCCGTCCGCATTGCGTTCCGTATACATGAAGCCTGTCATGGTGGTTTCAGCGGTAGGATTTCCACCACTGTCGGTTTTATACCCGACAAAATCCAGGCGAAAAATACCCAGGGAATTGGTGGCAGACTTGCCTTCTGAAATGGTCAGCTTGGCCTTGATATATTGGGGATCATCCTCGGACCCGGCCACCCAGGCCTTGACCACCTGATTCGACGAATTGTCGGCCCGTGCTGAATTGACGACCCAGTAGCTGTAACTGACGGTACTGCTGCTGGACTTGTCGGCACCGCCCCCCGAACTTGAGCCCCCGCTGGAACCGCCCTTATTCTGGTTACACTGGGTCTCATCCACCTGGGCCTTGTAATTGCCGCGGTTCAGCATATCATCCGGTTGAATCTGATCGAAATAGCAGAGGATGCTGTTGACCGTGTTGAGTGCCTGGGAGGTGTCGTCACGCACATAAACAAACGTTTCATCCTTGGCATAATCGGATGTGGTGCTGAAGCTACCGACAGCGATTGCAGCCGAGATGGCACCGTAGTCAAGTTTCAGCGCATTCACTTTTGAAGTGGCGGCCGACGTCCCTGCCTCAATCACACTCACTTTGGAATTGACAGACAGGGCTTGTACAGAGGTTGAATAAGTGCCCGTATCTGATGTCGATGCACTGCTGTCATCCGAGCTGGATGAGGCGCAGCTGTTCAGAAGGACCAGAACGAGTCCCACAGCCACAAAGCTGAGTCCTTTTCCAATCTTTTTCATCCCGTTTTCTCCTTTTATATTCAAAGAATCGATTCATTCCCAAGTGGTCCGGTTTCAAGTCCAGCTGCCTTTCATAGCACCGCAGCCGGTAACCGATAACTGATTGAAAAACCTTACTCCAACATAAAAAACGCTGTCCTTTGGTATGGGGTCCTTATTTTTCCGTTACTCACGATTTTTGAAGACCGGATTGGAATCAACTCCGAAAGGGACCCTGTCAGGTTTAAATGATCTTCGATGGTCATTATCACCCGGCTATTGCAAGGACGTGGGTAAACGACCCATAAACTCAAAACCCATGAAATACAGGAAGGGTTTCTGCGATAGTCATACCAAACATTTTTTTATACGAAATTTCAGCAGGATAAGGAATATATGAACACCCCTGTCAGACCAAAATCGTCGAGATTTGGACGATTTTGGTTGATTTTGCAGAATAAGGACAATTTGATGTTTGAATCTGGGTGAAAAACGAAGCGTGATGACTGGCAGAAATTGGAGGAGATGAGATCGTTGCTTGTATCCTGATTTCTCCGGAATTAAAGCAACAATCGGTGCATGACGCGACACCAGGTGGGGAAAGACTTTTGAATCATCAGTCGGTTGGTTTTTTTTACCACGTTTAGGCTTCGGTCAACAATCCCCCGCCGATATTGATCGCTTGTCCGGTCATATAAGAGGCGTTGCCTGAAACCAGGTACACACAAAGATCCGCCACTTCATTGATCTCCCCCATCCGACCCAGTGGCACAGCGTCTGTCATGCGTTTCTCGGCTTCATCCGCATCGACTTCCCACAGGTAAGCTTTCAAGGCAATATTTCCCTCCTGCAGATCGGTTTTGATCAACCCGGGGCAAACTGCATTGACCCGGATATTCTGAGATCCCAGCTCCAGGGCCATGACTTTTGTTACCATGATCACACCCGCTTTGGATGCTGCATAGGCCCCGTTCAATGGAGCCGGGCTTTTACCGGCCTTGGATGCAATATTGACAATCGCCGCACCGGGTCTGTCCGTCATCAAAACCACCGCTGCCTTGGAAACCCGGAAGACACCATGCAGGTTGACATCGAAGGTCCGGATCCAACTGGCTTCGTCGTAGCGGTGCACGGGCTGCGGCGCACCGAAAACCGTACCCGCATTGTTAAACAGAAAGTCAAGCCCGCCGAAGGTTCGGTTTATATGCGTCATTGCCCCATCAATGGATGGGGTGCTGGTCACATCCAGTGCGACCGACAGTACCTGGACCCCATACGATGCCTGCAGTTCGCCTGCGATTTGTTGCATCTCCTCCATTGACCCGTAAGTGATCGGTTGATCTTCCTGGGGAGACACCACCAGATCCGATATCACTACATGAACCCCGAGAGACGCAAGTTTTTCAGCAATTCCAAACCCGATGCCGTTCTTTTTCCCGGCCCCGGTCACCAGGGCCACCTTACCTTTTAATCCGTCATTCATCCTACTGTTCTCCACTGATACCGGTTCATTTGATAACCCCCTGGCGCAATGACCTGCCTGGGACCACCCCGGGGGCAGCGCTTGTTATGTGAGAAACACAACAGATTAAGGCTACCACGCTTTTTTACCCCAGACCTTGAAAACTTTCATCAGCACCAGGGTCAGGACAAACATACCCAGGTAAATCCCCATCTGTTGATAAATATTCAGCCCCCATTGGGGGTAATAGACAATGACCAGCATGGCCCCCAGGATAAACGGTGTCGCGAAAATTGAATAGAGCCCGGTTTCCAGGGCGACACCGGTTTTAAATTCGGGATCAACGACCCGCAGCAGCAGCAGGCCGGTTGAAATCGTCCCGGTATTCACACCATACTGCACGCACATCCGTTCGAATCCCAGGATATTCATGCGCCGTCCGAAATAGAAAACCATGAAGGTGGTCCAGATTCCCCCGACAATGGTTATCAGCATCAGTGCCACGATGTTGTCCCAGACGACGGAGAGTTTCACGGAAATCAGGGTGGCCGCAACCAGGATGTCCACGCTGAAGCCGGTGATCCTGTTCTGGGTGTTGGTATCCAGCAGGTAGCCACTGCCGGTTTTATTCATGATAAATTTAATCAGCAGCCCTGAAAGCATCCCATAAAAGAAGAAAAAGCCCCAGGTGGATGATTTCAGCTCACCTGTAAATTGCTCCAGCAATATAAAACCAATATAGGTCAAGAGGTAGGCAATCCCGACAGCTCCAGCCTGAAATGCCAGTGAATCAACATTCGCCGAATGGGTTGTCATCGTACCCATGGATTCGCCGATCTGATCCTCACGATAGGTCCCACGGCGGAAATAATCAGGCAGTTCCACCTTTCCCATCTTGGAATACCCTTTTCTGATCCCCCAGTTCACGATGGGAATCCCGACAAACAGTGCAAACACAAAACCGATGGCCGCAAATGCCAGCCCGATGGTCACCGCATTGGTCAGACCGGCGGCCTCCCAGGCCTTTCCGATCGCCAGGGCCTGACCGGGACCCTGAGTAAAGCCCAGGGGCAGAAACAGTCCGAACTGGAGCGGGATGACCACTCCCAAAAGTCCAAACAGCAGCACCATGACACACGCGATAAACGCCTGGGAAGCCATTGAAGCGCCATTCATCATTCCCATCCAGAAAGCGCCCCGCAACCTCTCCCTGGTATTGTGCTTCTCCCCTGTACCTGGAACCGTCCGGGTTAACCCGATCGAGATAAACGAAACGATAAAGAAATGATAGGCAATCCCCTGAAAGAGATTCTCGTCCAGCGGCACCCAGCCCATGTTGATGGCAATCATCCCCAGGATACCGCCGATCATGCAGGAAGGTACCAGGAAACGCTGCAGCAGCGGCACCTTGGCCCGTAGCAACACACCCACAAAAATACAGATCCCGATAAAACCAAAAGCCAGGAAATAATTCATATCAAACGGTACGTTCATCCCTTTCCTCTCTGTTAAATGTTTTTATACCCGCCTCCCTTTCAACTGGAAGCCAACCCTCTAAACCCTGCCCTGCCCCGCGGGTCCCATCACTCAGTAAGCATACCGGTTCAAAAAATCAAGCGCCCATCCCGAATAGGGTTGCAGGCTGCAGCATGTTGATGGACCCTCATGAATCGATTTGTGTGATGCCAGTCCAGACGCCCAACCATCGATTCAAAAAACAATTTCCTGCAGTATGACAAACCCTATTTTGAAATCGAAAGGTATTCGATGCCTCTTTAGTATTTGAAATATGCCAACTTGTCAATTTTTTTTTCAGCTTTCAACTTACAAACAGGGCTGTTCGTCAACTTCATCAAATCAAGTGTCATTCTACAGACCCTTTTGATCCATCTGACAGTGAACCGGCTCTTCGCCGGGACTCTCGCTCATTCAGACCATTCACTGAATTCGTGATTTGCAAGGGTCGTAACTATTTACCACTTTTCCGAGTTCATGGCGTCAAGATCTGTATATAACTGAACTCATTCTCGGCAGGTGAGAAGCGAGGCTCGCAGCTTTGCTCATGCCAGCCTCCAACGGCGGTCACAGATCTAGACGCCATTAGCGATGATCAGCTGAACAGTTACCAAGGGTCAACATTGTGGTTGCATCATAAGCATTGAGTTCTGTGGCGACTCCGGCCGGCTCACCCTGTTTTTGCTTTGCAGGTCGCCGGCGGAATGATAGACTGGAACTTCACAACGAGCAGATGACATACGTGAACACCGGAGATGAAGCTCGCCAGCCCACCCTGATTTTTTTTTGGATCAGAAGCGATTCTTCGCCTGTTTTGCGTAATCTTACCCCTATTCGAAATCAGAAAAAAATGAAAGCACTCCTCATTGTAGCGCATGGCAGTCGGCAGAGGGAAGCGAACCGGTTTCTGGAATCGCTGTCAGCAGAAATCGCAGCGGAAGCAGACGGGAAGTTTGACATGGTTGAGTCCGCATTTCTTCAGTTCAATGGTCCATATGCCATTGATATAATTGCAGATCTTATTGAAAAAGGGGCGGATCATATCGTCGTTTTCCCTTACTTCCTTTCGGAGGGCCGGCATGTTCTCACTGATATTCCCAACCTGATTCAGGAAGCGCAGGTTCAGTACCCGGGAGTTGTGATTGAAGCAAGGCCAATGCTGGGAGAGATCAGGGGACTGAAGGATCTGATTCTGGATGTGGTTTAGTGATATCACCACGGATCCGTTTACCACCCTTCCGGAGATCCCACGCCACGCTTTGATCGTCTCCATTTCAGGCTCTTTTTCACTGCCGGTGCCAACCCGTCCGGGACCCTGCTGGAAAGATCCGGGACGGATTCAGCTGTGGGACACCCCTGAAGCAGGGTCTATGTAAAAACCATGCGGGTTCCGGACATATTGAGCAGGTACTGATCCGGCATCGCCGCCTGAATACGCATCCCGGCATTCCGGCCGGTGCAATGGGTGGGGATGACATACTGGGGACCGATCTCCTTGAGGGCTTTTGCCGTGGGTTCAATCATCGCTGCGTTTTCTTTGCCGGTCAGATGAAACCCCCCCATGACAGCATGAACCTGATCAATCCCGGTGATCTCCCTGGCGTAATTGACGGTATTGACAATCCCTGCATGGGCGCAGCCTGAGAGAACGACCAGACCCTTGCCCCGGACATGGGCGACCAGGGAGGTATCATCATTGATCGCATCCCATTTCTCCTCACCATCTTCCTGGTAGCGGAATGAGGCAACTCCTTTTTCGAATTCAGTTTTACGCGGGATTTCCCCCAGAAAATAGAGGGCTCCGTCCAGCATCGGATAGGGATCGGCTGTTTCGATCAGTTCAACACCGGCTGCAGCAATCGTTTCCCTCTCCAAAATTGGCATAACGATCTTGAAATCATCGGTGATCTTAACCACCCGGCCTTTTCTGAATCCTGCCGGATGGACCACCAGTTGAATCCCCTTTTTCCCGATACCTGCGACCAGTGATTTGAACCCGCCGGTGTGATCAATATGACCATGGGAAAGGGCCATCATCTCGACCGCAGAGAGATCGGCATTGAGGGCTTTCGCATTCTGATAGGCCCCGTTTTCGGAGAAGCCAAAATGGCTATATCCGAGTTTCCCAAAAGGCCACCGGCATGGCATGCCCAGGTATTTGAGCAATGGAATGCCGTTTCATACGGTACGGAATTTAGCCGGGATTTGCTCCGGAATATTAAGGTCCCCT
>Ga0180009_10001002_pt1 | contig 35570 bp, 29 predicted proteins | sample OS_PC_MetaG_FD_123537 | JGI IMG/M metagenome (GOLD analysis project Ga0180009, IMG submission 123537) | Groundwater microbial communities from the Aspo Hard Rock Laboratory (HRL) deep subsurface site, Sweden - OS_PC_MetaG | ecosystem: Environmental > Aquatic > Deep subsurface > Groundwater... | reverse complement strand
CCAAGCAAGAATTTGACCAGTTTCAGTTATTTTGAATTCTTGTTATTCCCCTCTGGTCGGACTTTTCAGCAAGACAAGCCCCATTTCGGACCTCATTGGGGGCAATGCCCGGGGGAAGTCCAGCTTGAACAGAGCCGGTATCTGTATATCTCATGGTCTGGTTTTCAATTTAGAGCGACCGCTCCGCAGAATGGATCCTTTTTTATAATGCCCCTTTAAAACACAGTGGCAGGGCATGATCCAGCATTTGGGCTCTAGAAGAACGAAAGGACAGAGTACGGCGTTACAACCTGTTTCACATCCATCACCAATGATGGCGCCGAATTTAGAGAGGCCGGTCTTAATGGATTCAGTGCCGATCTTGAAATGGATCTGGGGAAACTGCTCATTCTTTTTTGCATCGAGAGAACGGAACTCAAGGTTGGATATTTTGGTGCCTGCTCCCAGATTAACATATGAACCCACAATGCTGTCGCCGATATATGCAAAATGGCCGGCTTCGACATGTTTGACCAGGATGCTGTTCTTCATCTCAGTCGTGTGACCGACGACAGAACCTTCTCCAACGAAAACAAAACCTCGGATATAGGCACCTTGTCGAATTTCACAGTTCTTTTCGACAATGGAATGGTTCTTAATCGTGGCACCGGCTTCCACAAAACTTCCCGCGCCGATAAAGATTTTAAGCTCCGGGTCGACAAAATCATCAGTCAGAATAGCGCTTTGCGTAATATGGTAAGCCCCTTCGCTGTATGCACCACCACCCTTATGAATCATTGACCTGTCCCCTTTCAAGACCCCCTTCGCAGACCGTTTCGCAAAGAAAGTCTCAATGCTTGCTGGAAGTCGGGACAGGGGACTCCAGGGGTATTCACTCTCGGCAAACAGTTGACTGATAAATCCAGTGGGAATATCACTAAAATAGAGGCTCAGGTCTTTCCAATCCATGGGGTCCCCATTCTTTCAGGCTTGTCTTTGAAGTCTCGGTTCGCGTGTGATGTCGATTGACGCTTCTATTCTAGTCTGATTCCTTATTCACGCGGCTGAGGGAGAGTTGAATCAGTTCATAGATGGTCTGATTAACAGGTGTGGAGATACCCCGGGCTTTTGCTTTTTTCAGGATTACCCCGACCAGTGACTCCAGTTCAGGCATTCTGTTTGCTTCTATGTCCTTGAGCATACTGGTTTTAACATTGTCATATTCAGGATTCAGGTTGATCAGTTCATTAATTGTCTGATCCGAGATTTCGATTCCCTCTGCAACGGCTACCTGTTGAACTTCATGCATCATTTTACGGATTGTGGGCAGAATTTCCGCAAACCGGTAAATCTGCCCCAGTGTCGTCTGGGTCAGTGCGCTGATCGCATTATAGGCGTTATTCCAGATCATCTTCTTCCAGATTTCATGGGTAATTGAACTGGAGATGCGGTGGTTGATATCTGCGTGGGAAAATATTGTCGAGAGCCACTCTTCCCGATCTGACCGCTGGTGGTCAAGTTCCCCGAAAACAATGTTGTCAGGTGTCCTCTGGATCACTGTGGATTCTTTTTCGGTTTCGCCATTGAAAAACAGCACTGCCCCAATTACCAGATTTTTTCCCAGTATATCGGACAGTATTTTTTCATTTTCCAGGCCGTTTTGTAAAGATATCGTAATCGTCGACGGCTTTACCACAGGCAACAGGTTCAGGGCAATATCATAGGTCTGGAAGGCTTTGACACAGACCAGAATAATATCCTGGGGAGGCAGACTCTTCAAGTCTGAGACGATCTGGGGGCTGAAATCGTAGTTGTGATCAAATTTCGAGCGGATATGCAGGCCGGACTCACTCAGCCGGGCGACTTTTTCTGGCGTGTCGACAAAGACGACGTTAAAACCGGCCTTGAACAGTTTTCCGCCATAAAAGATACCAACGGCACCAGTCCCGTAAACTAAGACGTTATATTGCTTCATATGAAAATCCCCTGACAAGCGAATGCAACCCTAAAAATCGGCTCTATAAATAGCAGAAGTCAGATGGAAAGGAAAGACCAAATATCCTACCCTGTCCTGACATGGGAAGCAGTCCTGACCGTAGTGCCAGTCCGGTTGTTATTGATTGAATATCCGCAACCCATCCTGGATTGATATATATATAATTAAGAATAACAGCAGTGTGAAACCGATTTTCTGGGATAATAAACGAAATCCCTGGGAAAGTGAACTGCCTTTGATCTTTTCCATGCCAAGAAAAAAGATATGACCACCATCAAGTGCGGGGATCGGCAACAGGTTGAAAATGGCAAACTGGAGACTGATGAACGAGATCAGTGATATCAGACTGCTGAGATTGCTTTCGGCAGCCTGGCCAACCATCTGCACAATCATGATGGGTCCGCCGACCGAGTCAGTATCAGCCTGGAACGAAACCAGCTGATACAAAAATTCCAGCGTCCGGTATGTCATCGTTATCACCCTCTGGACCCCCAGGGAAAATGAATCGCCCATCGTTTCGAATACCCTGACGGACTGGCTGCTGATTCCAATAATCCAGTGATTGCTTGTCTCGTTCCAGATGGGTGCTAACCGAATGCTGGATATCTGGTTCTGTCTCTGGATCCGAATCACGATCTCTTTGCCTGCTGTCTCCTGCAGCTTTGGTGAAATATCAGCCCAGTCGTTGATTGGTTGTCCAGCGATCTCGATAATCCGGTCGCCGGGCAGAAAATTGGCGAGCGCTGCCGGGGACTCGGAGGTGATGTCGCCGACGACCGGGGGGATGTTGACCCGCCACCCGAACCCGGGCGCCTTTTTCAGTAGACTGGCACTGATACTTCTGGAGATAGTGTCTGTGCCTCTTTGGATTTTCAGGTTGATGAGCTCATTCTGGTTCCGGGTCAGTTCCGCTTGTGCTTCCCGCCAGGTTTTGACCGGATTGTTGTTAACGGTCGTGATGAGGTCGTTTTTCCGTAAATCGAGTTTATCAGCTTCGCTCCCGGCAATAACACTGCCGATGACTGGCGGGTTTAACATGTATGCCGGGATATCATAGCCTATAAAGTACACAAAGGGCATAAAAGCAAAAGCGACAACCAGATTCATCAGCGGACCTGCCAGTAAAATCACCAGACGTTGCAGAATCGATTTTGAAGCATAGTTGTCTTTTTCGGATGGATCCTCATCATCTATATTCTGTCCGTGAAGCCTGACATACCCGCCGATCGGAATCATTGACAGCATATACTCCGTCTGTCCGATCTTTTTGGACAACACTTTTGGCGGGAACCCGATAGAAAATTCAATCACTCTCACACCCACGGCTCTTGCAGCCAGGTAGTGTCCCAGTTCATGGATAAAAATCAGGAAACTCAAGACTAGAATAACAGTAATTATGGTAATCATTTTGTTTTAATCATTTGATTTGGGTATCGAACCGATAATGATCCGGCGATGATGACGGAGAAACCGTTTCATCCTTCTTTCAGCTTGCCTGTGTGACAAAATCCCGCCCCCATTTATCAGCGGACAAAGCATCAGCAACGTGTCTGATTTCGAAAAGAAAAGCGAATTCGTCTGCCTGTCTTCTCATTTTTAAATCCGTCAGCCTGTACACCAGATCTGAAAGGACTTCAAAGATACGGTTGAATGGAATATGCCCATTCAGGAACTGATCAACCAGGACTTCATTTGCTCCATTCAGGGCGGCAGGCGATCCGCCACCCAGAGCCAGAACCTCATAGGCCATCTTTAGAGAGGGAAATTTTTCCAGATCCGGTTTTTCAAATGTCAGCGTACCGATTTCAGCCAGATCCAAAAATGGGCTTCCGGATGGTATGCGATCTGGATAACCAAGGCAGTAGGCGATCGGAATCCTCATATCGGGGGTCCCCATCTGGCAGATCGTGGATGCATCCTTGAAAGTAACCATCGAATGCACAATGGACTGTGGATGGATTAATACCCGGATCTGATCAGCCTGTAACCTGAAAAGCCATTTTGCCTCAATGATCTCGAGACATTTATTCATCATCGTGGCGGAATCTATCGTAATTTTTCTGCCCATATCCCAATTGGGATGATTCAGGGCCGCTTCGAGCGTGATATTTTTGAAGTCCGATCTGGGTAAGGTCCGAAAAGGGCCGCCTGAAGCTGTCAACGTAATGTGGTCAAGGTGGGCTGAATTTTCGTCTCGGAGCGACTGGAAAATCGCATTGTGTTCGCTGTCGATCGGGAGGATTTGAACGTTGCTCCGCTCAGCTTCTGAAATCAACAGTGATCCAGCCATGACCAGCGATTCTTTATTTGCCAGAGCGATGGTCTTCCCCTCGCTGATGGCTGCCATGACCGGTTCAATACCGGCTGCCCCGACCATTGCGGCGACAACCATGGATGCATCAGTCTGCCGGGCCATTTCAATATGACCAGCCAACCCCACGAGAACGCGTGGTGAAAGGTGTCGGTCCCGTAACATCTGTCTAAGTTCCGGTGCCTTCTCGTCACTGACGGAAACCACTGTCGGAGAAAAATTCTCGATCTGGTCCAGGAGCAGTGAGATATTGTTATGACAGCTTAACCCAATAATACGATATTTATCCGGATTTTGACGAACAACAGATAGTGTGCTGACTCCAATGGATCCTGTTGAACCAAGGATAACGATTCCCTTTTTTTCCTTCTTCATTCTTCTTCTATGCTCACAGACATTATGGCTGTATATTCTATCACGATTCAATTGAGTCGGAAATCCAAGAGATAAGACATGCCGATAAATACCGGGATCGCGAAAAGATAGGCGTCAATCCGATCCAGCAATCCTCCGTGACCGGGTAGAATATTGCTGGAGTCTTTGATTCCACAGAATCGTTTCAGCTTTGATTCAGACAGATCACCCAGTTGAGAGGCAGCGGTGATGACAACAATCAACAAAACAAGCCGCCATCCGGAAATAAACGCGGGTAAAAATAACTGTTTGAACACGAGTCCGGCGGTTATTCCACCGCCCAGCCCAAAAATACTGCCTTCGATGGTTTTTTTGGGGCTGATGACCGGGGCCAGAAGATGCTTTCCAAATCTTTTGCCACCAAAATAAGCAAAAATATCATTGAATGCGGCGACTACGATGATAAACAGAATCAAACTGGAACCCGAAGCCGTGCTTTCTGAAAATCGCAGCAGGATCAGGAGAATCACCGGAAAAACAATCCAGGCCTGTGGCAGGGAATACCAGAGCAGCAGCCGACTGCCTGGGGACTGGCGAAAGAATGAAAAAAACAGAATCATCAATAATGTCAAACTAAAACAGATCAGCCCCAGATCGGTGTAATTCTTCCAGAACAGCAAAAATGAAAGGAAAAAGAGCAGGGATAAAAAGTACAGATTTGCCGGTTTCAGCGGAATGGATTTGTGTAGCATTGCCTGGCCATATTCCCAGAGGCTGGTGATGATGATGACAACTCCTATCAGGATAAAGAGAAGTTCCGGTGCCAGATAGATATAAAGAATGGCAAGAACGGCCAGTGGAACACCGGTCCGTATTCTCAATAAAAGATTGCGTGTCAGCATGAATTACCTGGTATCCATATTGCGTCGAAAAAAACGTCTCTGATTGAAACGGGCGTCCTCACGAGTATTATCGAAGTGTGGGTAACCAGCCTGAGCATTGAACGGTTGACCTGCCGAAGGAGGGCTAGGATAGATGCTGGTTAAAACGAACACCAGATGGAATATGATATGGCTCCTGTTTTTATATCCCCAAATATGCTCTTTTGACTGCTTCGTTGTCCAGCAGGCGAGCGGCTTTGTCCTCCATAGTAATCAATCCATTCTCCATGACATAGCCCCGATTGGCAATCTGAAGCGCCAGATTGGCATTCTGTTCCACCAGGAAAATGGTTGTCTTCTGTTCTTTATTGATCTTTTTGATAATCTTGAAAATCTGTTGAATGATCAAGGGCGCAAGGCCCAGCGACGGTTCGTCCAGCAGCAACAATTTGGGGTTGGCCATCAGCGCCCTCGAGATAGCCAGCATCTGCTGTTCGCCCCCACTTAGAGTTCCGCCGGACTGATACCGGCGCTCCTTGAGGATCGGAAACAGTTCAAATATGTAATCCAGATCTGTTTTGATTTGGGGTTTGTCGTTTCTCAAATAGGCACCCATGTCCAGGTTCTCCTGAACTGAAAAATCCGGGAAAATCCTTCGGCCTTCAGGTACCTGAATAATACCCTGAGATACAATTTTATCCGGTGACAGCTTGTGGATGGGTTTGTCGTTAAACCGGATTTCACCCCTTTTAGGTGGAACCAGGCCTGAGATTGACATCAGCGTGGTTGTTTTGCCGGCGCCATTACCACCGATGAGGGTGACAATTTCTCCGGCTGTTAGCTCGAGGCTGACTCCTTTGAGTGCCTGGATATTTCCATAGTAAGAATGAATATTTTTAATTTGCAGATTCATTCTGTCCCCAGATATGCATGGATGACTGTTTCATTATTTCGAATTTCCTGGGGAGATCCATCGGCAATATTCTTTCCTTGATTCATGACGAAGATACGGTCGGATATTCTCATGACCAGTTTCATGTCGTGCTCGATCAGGAGAATGGATATCTTCTTTTCGTTCCTGATTTTTAAAATAAGCTGGTCCAGTGCATTGGTTTCATTCGGATTCATTCCAGCCGCCGGTTCATCCAGCAGCAACAGAAATGGATCTGTTGCCAGTGCGCGGGCGATTTCCAGTCGACGCTGATTCGCATAGGGAAGATTCTCTGCCAGATGGTGGGCAAAATCGATCAGTCCAAATGTCTCCAGAAGGTACTGGGAATTCTCCAGGGTTTGTTTCTCCTCTCTTTTAAAGCGGGGCCCTCTGACAATGGCTTCCAGAAACGTATTGCTGTTTCTGCAGTGGCAGCCCACCATGACATTCTCCAGAACCGTCATCTTGTTGAATAGACGGATATTCTGAAAGGTTCTGGCCAGACCCAGTTCTGTAATTTTATTCGGTTTGAAACCGTTCACGCAGGTTTTTGATTGTCCGGGAGGGAAAACATTGACCTTTCCATCTGTTGGCTCATGCATGCCGGTAATGCAGTTAAACAGGGTCGTTTTTCCGGCACCGTTCGGACCGATCAACGCGACGATTTCACCTTCGTGAATTTTCAGATCGATGTTGTCCAGAGCCCTTAATCCACCGAAATTTTTCCCGATTTTGTCTGCTTGTAAAACGATTTTCATTAGAATGGACTTATTGGTTATTTGATGAGCTGCCAGTTGTGCTGTTGAATTCCGGACTCATGCCAGGCCTTATCCCATCTCCAGCCGGCCGGGGCGTCAGTTCGTATTCGTGATGGGCATCGCTGATAAGTCCCTGGGGCCGGAATACCATCATAATTACCATGATGGCACCAAAAAGAAGGATTCGGTACTCTTTCAGAAATCGCATGTATTCAGGCAACAGTATCAGAATCAGTGTTGCCAGGATGACGCCGCGGATGGAACCGACCCCGCCCAGCACCACAATTGACAAAATCATGGCGGATTCAAAAAATGTAAAGCTGGCGGGATTCACAAAACTGCTTTTGGCTGCGAAAAGTACGCCGACAATACCGGCCCAGAATGCACCCAGTGCAAATGCGGTCAGTTTGGTTTTTGTTGTGTCAATTCCCATGGCCTGACAGGCGACTTCATCCTCTCTCAATGCCATCCAGGCTCTTCCCACCCGGGATATATTCAGTCTTCGAATCACCAGGATGGCGATAACCATGATCACCGCTGTAATATAGTACAAATAGGTTGTTGAGCCATTGAAACCCATTTCGAATCCGAACAGGCCGGGTTTGGGTATGTTGGGAATACCACTGGGTCCATGAAGAACCTCATCCCAGTTTTCTACCACCAGGCGGACGATCTCATGAAATCCAAGGGTAACAATTGCCAGGTAGTCTCCGCGAAGCCGGAGAACTGGAATGCCGAGAACCACGCCAAAGGTAGCCGCCAGCATGCCGGCGATGGGCAGCGACATCCAGAACCCGATACCGTAGTTAAAGTTCAGCAGCGCGTATGTATATGCCCCTATCAGGTAGAACGCTCCATAACCAAGGTCCAGCAATCCGGCCATCCCCACAACAATGTTCAGTCCCAAACCCAGCACGATATACATCATCGTACTGATAATAATGGATGTCTGGTAGGTCGAAGACGCGAACGGGAACGCAATGATCATCACCAGCAGAATGGCGATCAGAGGTTTGGAGTGGGAAAGGCTGACCAGTCGGGTCAGGATTTTCTGGGCAGAGGTCTCCGTTTTTGCTGATGAAACCTTTTCAATACCGCCACTGACCTCTTCCTGTCTGGATTTTTCCACCCGCTGCAGAAAATAGCGCCAGACATAGGAGATAAAAAACGTTCCTACTGCTATGATCGCCAGATTGTCCCAGCGCAGATGAATCGACTTTTCCAGATAGTCAACTTTTAGCGCAACCAGAGGAAAACTGAGGACTGAAAACCAGATGGCAGCGATAATCGATTTTCGAATTTCAGAAATCACGTTGTTGGGTATCCTATACTTTTTCGGCTGTGGCTTTTCCCAGCAAACCGGCCGGTTTGAAGATTAAAATAAGAACCAGGACAGAAAATGCAAACACATCTTCATAATCACTGGAAATATATCCAGTTGCGAAGCTTTCCGTGAGTCCCAGCACCAAGCCTCCCAAGGCGGCTCCCCGGATGCTGCCGATGCCACCCAGAACAGCTGCGGTAAAAGATTTGATCCCAACAATAAAACCGATATTGTAGTTGATCTGACCGATATGGGCAGCGATCAGTATTGCTCCGAATGCAGCCAGCAAAGACCCCAGCATGAACGTCATGGATATGGTCTGATTCACATTGATTCCGAGGAGCATGGCCATTTCCCGGTCCTGGGAAATAGACCGCATGGCTTTTCCCACTTTGGTGCGTTTGATCAGAACCAGGAGTAATATCATTACTGTTAAAGAACTGACGATGATCAGCAATTCGGTCGGTTCCAGATAATCCTTGATTGCCAACAGAAATTCCGGTTTGGGGATTAAGGCCGGAAAAGAGACAAAATCGGGTGTTTGCGCCAGAATGACATATTCCCGCAGAAAAATGGACATCCCGATGGCACTGATCAGAGGTGCCAGGCGGGGTGCCTTCCGTAAGGGTTTGTAGGCGACCTTCTCGATCGTAAATCCATAAGCGGCGGCATATATCATGGCAAAAGTCAACGTGACAAACAGGATGGCCAGGATATTGAAATCCATGATTGACATGATTCCCGCAACAATCAGGCCAATGAAGGCCCCAACCATGTAGACTTCACCATGGGCAAAATTGATCAGTCCGATGACTCCATAAACCAGTGTGTAACCTAAGGCCAGCAGTGCATATATGCTGCCTCTGGTTAGACCGCTGCTGAAAAGTTCCAGAAAATAAGTTAGAATTTCGTTTGATTCGGTCATTTTAGAATAGAGAGTCTTGACTTGAGGATCACACTGTTGTCACCCACAACCCGATCGCTGTGCATGTCACATTAGGGAAGCGCAGTAAGCCGAACGGGGATACCAAAATCAGGCCGTATCCGAACTGCAATCCATAAATGCCTTGGAAATGGGCACCTCAAACAGCAGGCACCTGAAAAAACCAATCTCCCGATGCCTATTCCCCGCGAATCGTTATATCGGAGCCGGGAGCCGGTTCCTGGGGGAAGACATCGGGAGTATGGAAAAGTTAGATCTGGTCAATCAACTTAAATACAGCTGATTCTTACCACTTAATTTCTTCAAATTCGCCATTGACAACCTTGTATATGGCAAAACCGGATCCGACCACATCTCCCCTGCTGTCATAGGAAATGTTGCCGAGAGTGGTGGACACGCTGTCAGACCTCAAGACTTTTGCGATTTCTTCCGCTGCAGTCGATTTCGATTTTTCAATGGCATGAAATACCGTTGTGATGGCTGCATGGGCTTGCAGACCGAAATTGCCAGGTTGTTGTCCTTTTTCTTTCAGGGCTGCGGTAACTTCGATGGTGGCCGGTATGTTCGATATATCAGAAGGAGATGAGACAAAATAGCCTTCAGCATATTCGCCACCGATCTTAATAAAGGAAGGATCCTTTAATCCATCCCCGGAAATGAAATGGGCGGTGATCTCTTTTTTCCTTGCCTGGGTAACGATTTTGGAACCTTCGGGATGATATCCACCAAATGCAACAACATCCGGATTTGCATCCTTGATTTTTCGGATCAGCGCTGAATAATCCACAGCACCCGGTGTGATGCCTTCAAAAAGAACAATATTGATACCTCTTTTTTCCAGTCCCTCTTTTACCAATGTCGCCAGTCCTTTTCCGTAATCTCCTTTGTCATGAATCACTGCAACTGTTTTGGCCTTGAGGTATTCATCGATAAATTTTGACTGAAGAATGGCCTGGGCTGCATCATGAGGAATTGTCCTGAAGAACAGCGGATTTTGTCCGCTCATCGTAATTTCGGGATTGGTGGCCGAAGGAGAGATCACCGGAATATTATTGTCCCGGTATACGGATAAAGCCGCAATGGTTGCCCCGCTGCAAACATGACCAATAACAGCAACAACACCCTCGCCAACGAGTTTTGAAGCGACGTTGGTGGCTACTTCCGGCTTACAAACATCATCTTCGGCGATGATTTCCACCTTTCTGCCCAACAGCCCGCCCGCAGCATTGATTTTTTCTGCAGCCAGTATCACCGCATTTTTCGGTGGGATGCCGTATGGGGCCAGGTCGCCACTGTGAGGTCCGGCGACGCCGATTTTAATAGGTTTATCCTTGTCTTTGTCGCATGATGTGCCAAAGACCATAAAAGCCGCAAGAATCAAAAGCAGAAATCTGTTTTTAAGAAGTTTCATATTACTCTCCTGATGATTATTCGATATCACGAATTGTGTTGTCCAAAACAGCCAGCCGCAGACCTGATATCAATGTGCAAAAAGAAGGCGTTTTCAAAAACGCCTTGCATGCTGTTATTTTGGTCAATTCCTTTTAATGAACATGTTTATTTCTATATTCATCCTATATCGGTTGTCAAAGGTAAATGACAAAAAAAAACAACTTTTTAAGCATCCAAATCCTGAATGCCGTTCTGCAAAAAAAACGTTCCCCTGTAAAACATGAGCATTTGGTGACACAACACAGGTAGCGGACGTTATTTCATCATCACGGTTGCAGGACCGGTCAGGCAATCAAGACCGTCGTCAACCTGGGTTGAGCCCAATCAGCGGTGAAACCCAGTGTAACCGATGAAGTCTGCGTCTGCATACAGGATCAGCTTTTTCCCCCATTCCTAAAAACGGAGTTCATCTTTTTTAGGTTGACCTTGCCACCTGTCTTGGTTTAGTTGAACTGCGAGACGGCTGAAAGACAGGTTGCCTGACACCCTTTTCCATGCACCTGCGACATTTAAATATAGCAGAGCAGACATTTATGGGCAAGACGCGGATTGACGCCGGTGCGTTTTATTGCAGGTGCTGCTGAAATGACAAAACTATTTTTCTGACCTGATGGTTGAAAACAGTCATTGTCTCTTGCCAAGACACTTCGTTCTGTCTACTGTTTTACTTCAATCATATTTTCGTTGGGATTCCTCGGCTGCGTCTATTGCTTATTCTTATTGGGGAGAACCGCTTTCTGCGGATCAGGGAATCCGCATCTTATAAAAATTTACCAATCATTTGTGTATGCGGTTTTATCTTGGTCTTATCACGCTTCTGGTCGGGTTAGATCAATTCATCAAATATCTGGTCCGTCTCTATTTGAACGCCGGGTCTCATATTGAGCTGATTCCCAACCTGATCCATCTCACCCATCAGGAGAACCGGGGGATCTCCTTCAGTCTGCTCTCTGACCTGCCATCCATGCTGCGTACGCCGCTGCTGGCAGGAGTCTCTTTCATTGTCGTTGTAGGGTTATGTATCTACGTATTCCGGAATTGGGGGGCGTTGGTGACCGGGGAAAAATGGGGGTTTTCGCTGATTATTTCCGGTGCTGTCGGAAACCTGATTGACAGGGCATTCAGGCAACATGTGACGGATTACATGTATTTTCATTTCTATGAGACCGGTTTCTTTGTAAACAACCTGGCCGATGATTTAATCACCATCGGATTTCTGATCATGCTCTATCATGCGTTTGTTGCTCACAATAGCCGGTCATGATTTGCCGCTCCGTCGCTTATACGGTTGCCTTTTAGACCCACCTCCTGTTCTGCCCTTTGGCTGGCTTTTGCCTGCCAGCTCGATGATAAGGACAAATTCCCGCTTGGAATAGTTTTTCTTCACTGTTGAAATGATATCAGCAATTGTTCCTTTCAGAATGCGCTCATCGGGTTGGGTCAATGCGAGAAGGAGGACGATCTGTGTATCAGGGGAGAATTCAAGATGAATATCAGCCAGCAGGGTCAACAACCGATATGGGGTGTCATAAAGAATCACTGGACAATGGAATTGCTTTAAATTGCGAAGTGCGGCTCGCCGTTCGATGGAAACACGGGGGAGAAAACCGGCAAAGTAGAACTGTCTGATATCGACACCGGCAACAGCCAGCGCAGCCGTTAACGATGATGCCCCGGGGACCGGCACGACCCTGATGCCGAGGTCATGGCATCGTTTGACCAGGTAGGTTCCCGGATCAGCAAACAGGGGCGTTCCGGCATCAGAGAAGTAGGCAGCACTTTGATTTTTTAAGAGGCGTTGAATCACGGCATCAGATGATTCTATTTCATCGTGTTCGTTGATATAGACCAGTGGCTTTTCGATATCTAGCTGTTTCAATAGTTTACGCCCAATTTTGATCTCTTCACAGATTACAAAATCAACTGCCTGGAGCGTTTTCACGGCTCTCAGCGTGATATCGTCCGGGTTTCCGATTGGAACAGATACGATATAAAGGGGCATTTTCTGGTTTCCAAAATGATGATTGTTGCTTAATACAGTTGTTTACGATATATTTCGGGATACTTACACCGGTTGGAACACATTTCTTGCATTATTTTTAAGAAAAACACGGGAAACGGGTATTCCGGGCATTGATATTCATCTGATCAGGTTCACTTATCTGAAATCTGCCATATCAGTTCCATTCCGACAATTACGAACTCAATCGATTTTCCACATGGTGATTAAAAAGAGTACGATAAACAGAATTAAAATGATCATCGAACAGATCAGGCTGCCGCTGATTTGTCTTTTTCTATTGACGAGCGATCTGTATGCCTTCGATTCAATCAAACTGGCGCAGGAAGTCGCCGGATCTCTGAGCCAGATATCATCCCAGAAGTACTCAACGGTCGCGTTCTCAAGGATCCAGGGGCCTTTAAACCCTGAAACGGTCAAGGAACTGATCGACTATACAGAAAATGAAATTGTACAGGGAGGAAAGTTCCGGTTGATTGATCGTTCCAAACTTCAATTGATACTCAGGGAACAGAAATTCAATCTGACCGGGATGGTTTCACAGGATACCTACAAGACTCTGGGCAAACTGCTGGGCGTGGACCTGTTCATATACGGCCGTTACTATGGCGATACCATTGTTTTCAAGGCGATTGACGTTGAGAGCTCAGCCATTGCCTGGGCTGAAATCTTCAACCTGACAGAGCTGTCCAATAATTCACAGACACTCAACAATCTCACCGAGAAAGTGAATGACTCGTTAAGGGAGAGCATGGATCGGCTGCAGGGGACGAAGATCAAGCAGATCAGTTTCTGGAGCATTAAAACGGATTTTGATGCCGATCGGGTGATCGATTACCTTTCTGTTGCGATAACCAAGGATGGAAATCTACAGGTCGTAGATCGGGAAAACCTGCAATTGATACTTGAGGAACAGAAACTCAACATGGAGGATTTCATCGATGAAAAAAAGGCGAAGCGAATGGGGGAACTTTATGGGGTCGATGCATTCATTTATGGCCGAATTTCGTCGAAACCGGGCAGCTATATCGCGTCATTGAAAATGTTAAATATATACAATGGCGTGATTGAATGGGCGAAAACCATCCGGTTCAGTGACCAGAAACGTGATTCAAACGCGCCAAAGAGTGTTGCCGCCAAAAAGCTCAATGAGATGGTTTATATCGAGGCCGGTGTTTTTATCATGGGGAGCAACGACGGGCCCAGCATTTCAGCACCGGCGTTCAAGGTTCCTCTCAAGTCATACTACATTGACCGGACTGAAGTATCCAACAGCGATTACGAGGCGTTTGTCAGAAGATTCAAGCACCGTTCCCCACCCTCATGGATCGGGGGGCGAATCCCCCCCGGACAGGAGGATTGGCCGGTTGTCAAGGTCAACTGGAATGATGCCAGGCGTTATTGCCAAACCATGGGAAAACGACTCCCGAAAGAGGTTGAATGGGAAAAAGCGTTTCGTGGTGCGGATGGGCGAAAATATCCCTGGTCTGGAGACAACTTTTCTCCCAGTTATGCTAGAACGGTCGAATCCGGTGTCCTGGCCCCCGAACCCGTGACGTCCGCCAGCAGGGATGTCTCTGTTTATGGGGTACAGAATCTCGCTGGAAACGTACGTGAATGGGTTGATAGTTTTTTGAGACCGTATCCAGGAAGCAAGTTCTATTTGAGTCAGAATGGATTCCGGGTCATTCGGGGAGGGTCGTGGGCAAAAGCAAAAGATAGTTCTGTTGGCTGGTTCAGGGACAGCAGTAACCCGAATTATGGTTGGGATGATGTCGGGTTTCGCTGTGCAAAATCAGCCAGATAATGTCATCGTCGCATACCTGAAAAACGCCACAGCCAGAATCGCCTGTGCACGGTCTACAAAACGCGCATCACACGGTTAGATTTAAAAATAACCTTGCGCCCCTCATACTGCCACTCCTCCTGAGTGGCATTTTCAATCACTTTCCGCTCCTGCGGGTTGCCAAGCGTCAATTCAACCTGTTCTCTGGTATATCCGGTTTCAACCAACCCCAACAGAATCTTGTGCATGAGATTCTCATTCAGTTTCAGCCGGTTGGCCTTTTGATAGGTCTGATTCAACCAGGCGGCTGTTTTGTCAGGTCGATATATCCCTGACCAGTCGGGAACCCAATAGGTTTTTGGGGCACTGGTCTTGTAATTGACTGCTTTCCAAGTGACATAAGGAAAATCAGGAGTCTGTTCCTGCCTGCCGGTAAAAGAGAGCTGGTTGGGAGACACCAGAAGAAAGCTCGTAAAATCAGATTGATTGCCAAGTATTTTGGCGTAAACCCTAACCGGATTGGTGCCCAGTTTCTGGAGTTCCGTCTCTGTTTCGACAATATAACCGGTTCCATTAATGACGTTATTGCCTCCTCCTACAACAATCTGATACATCACCGGTTTCTGGTCCTGTGCGGTGACATCGATCACATCGTAGGCTTTTTGCGTCCGGGTCAGCTCTTTTTTGCCGGTCTGACCCGCATTGACGTAAAAATAGACTCTTTTCAGAATCAGAAAAGACCCGTTTCCTGCCTCGACCTCTGCAGCCGATAGCAGGACGATGAAAAGTGCTGCCAATATTAATCTCATGATCCGTTGGGTGAGAGAATTTCGATAAAATCGATTCGTGTTTTACCTGTTTTTTTTTGCTTTATCAGTTGGAAATGCGTCGGATACTCAAACTGCTTGTCTTTTTCAGTTTCCAGAACAATGATGCTTTGGGCAGGTATTTGAGATGTCCGGGCAAGGGTGTGAAGGATATTCTGGGCTAAATCGCTTTTGTAGGGAGGGTCCAATAGAAAGAGTTTCGGCCCGCCGGTCCATATGACACCCTTTATCCATTGAGTAGCATCATTTAGGGAAATTGAGCAATGGTCTGCCAGGGAAAGACGAAGAATGTTTGATTGGATGATCTGATAACACCGTCTGTCTGTTTCGAGAAAGTGAACCTTGCTGACCCCTCTGCTGTATGCTTCGAAACCCAGGGCGCCACTTCCCGCAAACAGGTCGAAGGCTTCAAAAGCGTCGAGCCGGAAACGGCTTTGAAGAATATTGAATATGGTTTCCCGCGTTTTCTCAAGGGTGGGGCGTGTGGTTTGACCCTTCAATATCGGCAGTCTTCTACCTTTTAGTTTTCCACTGACAATTCTGAGCAAGCCTATCTTACCAGGAGAAGTGTTGAATATATTCGATTCTGGCGCCTGCCGCCTCAATGGCATCCTGTTCAGGAAGCGGACGGTTTCTGAAATGCTCTCCCTTCACCACAATATCCGGCGAAAGCATCTTGATAACATTGGATGCGTCAGGGTCATCAAAGATAACCACGCGATGGACGTTTTCAAGACTGGCCAGCAGACGCGCCCGATCCTGTTCCTTCAGCAGCGGAGCGGATCCCTTTTGCTGAAGGATGGAAACGTCGCTGTTGATGGCAACGATCAGTCTGCCATTGATTTTGCCGATCTCCATTAAGAACCGCAGATGTCCTGCCGAAATATTGTCAAAATATCCGTTGGTGAAGACCATGGGTGACTCGCGGTTGTTCCCGACCTCTTTGTGAGCCTGCTCCAGAGTAACAATTTTACGATTGAGGCCATCGTTTGTGAGATGGTTGAGGATTTCATTCCAGGGAATAGAAACGACCCCCAGGTGCGAAATTTCAAGTCCTGCCGCAACATTAGCCATATGAACCGCAATGGACGGGGGTACCTTCTGAGCCAATAGTACCCCGATGACACTGATAACCACGTCTCCGGCTCCGGTCACATCGAATACTTCCCTGGCTTCCGTAGCAATAAACTGGTAATCGGTTTCACCGGAATAGAGCAGAATGCCATCCTTATCCAGGCTGATGGTCAGGAAGTCGGCCTGACACTGCTTCAGCAGAATCGCTGCAGCCTTCAGCACCGACGAATTGTCTTTCAAATCCAGATTTGTGAGTTGTGCCGCTTCAGATCGATTTGGTTTGATGGCAGTAACCCCGGTGTACTTGGTAAAGTCGAATCCCTTTCCCGGATCACAGACAACGGGAATGCCAAGCTTGCGGGCTTCTTCGACGGTGATTTCTATCAGTCGGGGGCTGAGCACCCCTTTTGCATAGTCAGACAAAATGATACCATCCATTTGAGGGATCAAAGCCATCACCAGTTTCAAAAGTTGCTCCTCAAACTGCGCAAAGTCAGGTTGTGCCGATTCATAGTCGACACGCAGTATCTGTTGCTTGGTTGTCAGGATTCTCTGCTTGACGATGGTGCGAAATGACGAAGAGACAATTATGCCGTCCAGGGAAATACCCGCTTCGGTAAAAATAGTCTCAATTTTCTGGCCTGCGATCCCTTTGCCGATAACGCCCACTGGATATACCTGACAATCGAGGGCCTTGACGTTTGCAATCACATTAGCGGCACCACCCAGCCTGAATTCTTCTTTTTCCATCCGAAAAACGGGAATGGGCGCTTCCGGGGATATACGCTCGACCTTGCCCCATAAATACTGATCCAGCATCAGATCTCCGATAACCAGTATTTTTTGAGGCGAAAATGTGTGAATTGTCTGGATGAGTTGCTGGCGAATGTTTTGATTCATGACTTGCTGTAACAGATAACTCACAACTGGGTTGACTGGATCTCGTTCACCAGGGCGTCGAAAAGAAGGATAACGTCATTGTTGGCGTTGCGAAGGTTACTACAGATTTTTTTGCCGATCGTTCGGGTGATCGGCAGGCAGATTTCCGGGTAGCTGTTACCCAGTTCGATGAATTTGTCTTTGCCCATTACCAGGACATCACAATCCTCCAGGACTTTAATGCTGGCGGAACGGACATCATTGTCCATCAAGGCGATTTCACCGAAAAAGACATTGTATTCTGCCTTGAGATCAACGATCGTGTACTCTTCATTCTGCTTGGTATTTTTGCAGACACGTACGGCGCCGGATATGAGAATGTAGAGCTCTTCTCCCCGGTCACCCTGTTTCATGATATACTCTCCCGCTTTAATCTGGCGGGGTTCGAGAATCTCAGCCACACGCATCATGTTATCGTGACTCTGGGCAATATCCTCGAACAGCGCGAAATCCTTGAGACGGTTGATGATATCTTCTGAAGATATTGTAAAGGACATCTGGATTTAATATATTGGTTTAACAGTATAACGCAGCATAACCGACCGAATTGATATCTCCAGTCTGGTCCCCTGAACAATCGTATGTCTTAAAGAAAAAATTCTGTCCTTTGATTAAATGGACCAGATGCATCGCTACCAGGATCGGCAGAGCACCACAGATCGTTGAACGGGTGTTTTCCAGAAACGCGGAGAATGCTTCCGTGTCACCGGCTGTGATCAGGCGGATAGCTTCCTGATCCATTGTTTTACCCGAATCATAACCCAGTTTTTCAGGAATATGCTGAAAGCTGGGTCCCACATGATTAAAATCAGAGCTGATAACCCAGAGCGTTTCATCTGAATCAAAGACTGACAGCTGCTGTGCAATTGACAGCGCCTGTGTTCTTTTTCCGGAGATCAACAGCGGCGATACCCGGGCATGGGGGAGCAGGTATTTGATAAATGGTATCTGGACTTCCAGACAGTGTTCATCTCTATGATAGGCAGCATTTCTGATGATACTTTCCCTATTCAGGGGTGCGATTTCGACGGATCCCAGAGGTGATTCCCAAACATCATCAGCAGATTCAGCAACACCCTGGAAGTAATGTCGATGGGACGGTCCCAGGAGCATGACATGATTGATTCCTTTCGGCCACACCTCTGCAAAAGCCGCTCCAGCCGTTTTTCCGGAATAGCTGTAACCGGCATGCGGGGTGATGATCATTTTTACAGGTGTCCTGGCCATTTTCCGGGACATGCTCAAATAAGATGCGATTTCCTGTTTCAGCGATACAGGGTCACTGGCGTAAAAAACGCCTTCAACCGCATTCCTGCGAACAGATCTCATTTCCCCCCCCCCTCGAACAGATTCAGCAGGTATCCGCCAACACCGGCTGCGCAAACGCGCGGCCATGCGATGCATTTGACTTTGCCGGCTCTCTTTCCTTCCAGATTATACACAAAAGACCAGGTTGGTGTCCAAAAGTAGGTGCCCCTGAGCTTGTCATCTTTATCAAACATCTTACCGCCGCTGGCGTACCCAACGAGAAGCGGTTCCTTCTGATTGTCTGCCAGGAACAGCCTTGCGATTCCTTTTTCAACCAGGATCCCAACCTTGCCGATCCTGTTGCCATCGTTATCAAAAATCTCCACATATCGGGGATAGACGTTGGCAACACCAACCTGTTGTTCATTGCTGTCGTAAATCTCCCCTTTTACAGGAAAAGGGGTGGCCAGTGCCGGGCTGAATCGCAATATGCATAAAACATAAACACAGGCGATCAAGAATCGTTTCTTGAGGCATTGGCCTTTCATGCAGGAGGTCTCGCCCTATCTGTGTATAATAAATCGTTGACCGGCTTTCAGTAAACGATGGTTCTTGGGGAATCCCGTCAGTTTTTTCCCGGTATGCATATAGACGACCTGATTGGGGTTGGACGCAAAATCTTCCAGGTCACCGTGGATAGCTCCTCCCCCTGTATCGACAAACGCGATATCATATTTTGCATCATCCGGCAGGAAACTGTTGACCTCTTTTTTTCTAATGGTGCTGTACACCTTGGCTGCTGAGAGTACCTTGATCATTCTTTTGGAAAGATTGTCTCCCGACAGGAAGAGTCTGGATGTTTTGCCCTTTCCAACAACACTCAATCTTAAACCCAGGGCTGGAATGGCATGGCTTGAGTAAAATACCTCAAAAGTAGCGCCTGACAGCTCAAACGGCTGGTTCGCATAGATGGGCTGGAAGTCGTAACGGGCCTGTGCCTCACTGTAGCTGCAGTCAAGAATCGCCATCAGCTTCAGAAGCATGCAGTGAAAAATTTCAGGAGATGAATAGATCTTTGTGCGCTTCTTGTCACTGATGGTCTCCATGATGTCCAGGTGGTCCTCATGGACGTGGGAGATGAAAATCCCATCCACGTCCTCGAATGTGATCCCGATCGACTCCAAGTGCTTTCTCAAAAAAGCCGGACAGTCCCACAGGTACCATTTCTGATTAAAATGGAGCAGAAATCCGTTTGCCGGTTGAGTGGGGTCGAACCCTTCACTGGCACCCAGACATTGAACTGAAAAAACGGTTTTCGATACAAGATCTGATTTACTGACTTTCGGCGGTTTAATAGGGTAAACCGGTGATTGTGGCTGATCGATTTGAATGGTGCAGTCAAAACGGTTGCTGCATTGAACAGTAAAATGATTATGCCCGGTACGTTCCACAGTCATTTCAGGATGATCCTGGTATGCTTTGTAAACAACTGTTTTATCGCCGATTTCAAAAGGGATGAATTCTATCATCTCTTCCAGATGATAGGGTTTGCCATTTTTATCTTTGGGAGCCAAAAATTGAATCTCTTTGCTGATCTGCGCGACTTTCTCGTGATCGAGATGTTCGGGTATTTTTAATTTTTTTTCTGCCTTGAGCATTTCATCGATACTGGGACCAATCAATGTGACGCGAATCATTTCAGACAGCTTCCTGCAGGTTGATCGGGTTGCATAGACCCTGAATTTCCTGCCACGTGCCAATCCCTGCTGAATGAACAGAAAATGGTAAAAGGGAAACTCAAGACATGCCTGCGATGAATTGTATTTGAAAAGCGTTCCTGGGATGACAATTGTGTCGGGCATAGGGACATGTTTGACCATCAGAACTTTAAGAATTTCCGGGGGGCAGCCGATTAAAATATTTCCCAGTGAAGAACTGTACAAGACTGAACCATCTGTCAACAAATGTTCGGATAGCAAAGGTTTAGACGGTTTCATAGGATCCAAAAGGCTTCATGTTTTTTGAAAATGACGTATTTTTAGATAATAGAATGGTAAAGCTTTGAAAGCAATAGTTGTTCCATAAATTTTAAAGTACCAAAAAACCCACAGGAGATAAAGCTATTTTTTGAGTGGGGCGACCATTTTTCAGCCTGCTTCTCTTTCTTGAAGTCCGGGCTGTTCAAAGGGGTTTCCAATTCAGCGTCTTTTCAGCGTTGGTAGAACGGGTGCACCAAATATGTGTGGGTATCTGTAAGCGCAAAGAGGTTGTTTGTTCAGAAAACCTTGGAAGCCAGGGATGGATTCCAGGTGCTCCAAGGATGGATGCATGCGTTTTTCTGAATCAATAAGCTCTTGAAGCGCTTATGATCACATACCCACATGTTTTTGGTGCAACCGGTAGAACAGGACTGTTGGTAAGAGGCAGGCGAACTTGACAGTTGCAGATCAAACCAGTTCTGAATCTGCCGGGAGATTGGGACCGGTTGTTGATATCGGCTGACTTGAACCGGTAAAAGAACAGGGGTATCTTGAGCCACTACCGGATAATACCACGAAACCGTTTGCTAGAAAGCGATTTATCAGCTAATTCTGATCAAAGGCATTCAGTAGTGACCGTGTCCGACAACTCAACTTGTGATGTCTCTTTAGATCTAATAAGGAAAAGGGGTCGTAACAGGCCAAGAGAAGAAGAAAAACAGGCGTTGACAGCCCTATTTCGGGATCAACCGCAATAAAATATCAATGAACTATGATCGTGAATCGTGATAGTATGAAAAAAACCGGCATCCTTTTCGTACTGGGCTTCCTGTTTATGCAAAGTGCCGAACTTTTTGCCCAGCAAAATTATACACCGCTCAAACGTGGTGATTACGAAATCGTCGAGGAGGATACCCGATACCAGCCAGGTGCCAAAATCAGCGGGACCTATGAGGCCATCAGCGCTGATCGCAGAACCGGTTTTCTAACCGGCAGCGCTTTTGGGGGTCGATTTTACCAGGATATTACTCTTGGATTCCAGTCAAAAATAAATACCAATGTATCCCTGAATGCTAAAATAGGACACAAATCGTCAGTGGTTTCCGAACAGGACAGACCCTATGACACTCAGTATTCATCCGACGCTGCCAGCAATCGAGGCGAAGACGGCTTTACGCTCGTATTTGAAGAGGCCTATCTGGAATACAACCATAACCCGAATGCCAGTCTGAAAATCGGAAAGCAGTATGTCAATATCGGGGATCGCAGAGGGCTGATTTTTGAAGGGGAAGCGACAGCAATTTCGCAAGGGTGCCGGATTGGTACATGGTGTTACAGTATTGGTGGCGCCAGAATCGGAAAAAACGGCAGTTCTGGACTCATCTGGGCACAACTGGATTACCCGGTATATGAATCAGGGGTTTTACGCCCGGACCCGTGGGGGAAAAAACCGACCCGTCAGGAAAAATCCTTTTCAGTGGAGCTCTTCCGTATCATGTATGGTGGAAATGATATTCCGCTGGCTGAGTATGGTGGATGGACGGGTGAATTTTCGAACAATCATGATACATCAGATGATACAGCCACCGGGAGTCCTGTCTATTTCGATAATGACGGGGTTGAATACATCGGATTCAACGTCGTCTGGAACCATTATGATTTCGATTTGAATTTTACCTGGTCGAATATGAATGGCACCCGTGCCTACTTTTATGCCAGTCCCTCCAGCAACAGGGGATCCGGTCTGGGCGAAAAAAAGATTACAGGGAATGCTTTTCTGCTGGATCTGGGATATAAACTCTCAAACGACTGGAAATCGACACTGCGGGTATTTAATGCCAGCGGCACCAAAGCTGATCGAGACGGGGAGAAGATCTGGCAGAAGGACTCAAAGTCCTATTTTGAGGTGCAGAAAGGATCCTTTGGCGATGCGCTGATCTATTTTAATGGCCGGGAAGGTATCGGGGACGGTCATTCGGTAGCGAACCTGAGTTTCAACGCCCTGAAGTTTGCCTATCGTGGCAAAGAAAGTATCTATACCGTTGACCTGGATCTGTATCAATTCAACAGAACGACGCCGGTATTTATTAACCAGAAAGGTGCACCAGCAATCACAGAAAAAGACATCGGGATTGAACTGGATTTCCGGATCAATTGGCAATTGGAGGAGCGACTCTCTTTCCAGTTATTTGCTGCCTATTTTCAACCGGGTGACGCCTATACAACAGATGACAGTTCCAGGCCCGAATTCAATCCACAGGATTTTTCACTGCTGGGAATCGGTGGCCGCTACACTTTTTAATGGCGACACGCTTCAACGAGGTTATTTATGAAACATACTCTGTCCAATCAACTGTTTTTGAGAGCTCAACAATCCATCCCCGGGGGTGTTAACAGCCCGGTTCGCGCTTTTCGCTCTGTTGGTATGAATCCCCTTTTTATCAAAAGCGCTGCTGGCAGTCGCATTGTTGATGTGGATGATAATGAATATATTGACTATGTCGGTTCCTGGGGTCCGATGATCCTGGGACATGGGCATCCGGTCGTACTGGAGGCAATCCGGGAGAAGTTGGGCGCGGGGCTCTCCTTCGGAGCGCCAACCGAAGTTGAAATCGAGTTGGCCGAACTGATCAAGACCATGATGCCCAATCTGGACCTGGTTCGCATGGTTAATTCCGGGACAGAAGCCACCATGAGTGCCATCCGGGTGGCAAGAGGATTCACCGGGCGCGACAAGATTATCAAGTTTGCCGGTTGTTATCACGGCCATGCCGATTTTCTGCTGGTTAAGGCCGGTTCAGGGGCGACAACACTGGGAACTCCTGATTCCAAAGGTGTGCCGGCTGCTTTTGCAGAGGAGACGCTGATTGCCGAATTCAATAATCTGGATAATGTGAAAGCCCTGATTGAGGAGTTCCCGGGTGAAATTGCTGCGATTATTCTGGAGCCGGTGGCTGGCAATATGGGTGTGATTGCGCCAGGGGCTGGATTCTTATCCGGTATCAGAAGTTTGTGTGACCGGGAAGGGATTGTGTTGATCTTCGATGAAGTGATGACCGGATTTCGTGTTTCCAGAGGGGGTGCGCAGGAGCTGTATCATATCATGCCGGACATGACAACATTGGGAAAAATTATCGGTGGTGGTCTGCCGGTGGGTGCCTATGGTGGACGTCAGGATATTATGCAGAAAGTGTCTCCTCTGGGTGATGTCTATCAGGCGGGCACCCTTTCCGGAAATCCCCTGGCCATGACCGCAGGACTGGCGACTCTGAAGGAGCTTAACCGCTCCGGATTTTATGAGGATATTGGTTCCAAGACCACCTGGCTGGTTAATGAAATGCGGGATATTCTCGAAAAAGCATCCATCCCGTATCGGATGCAGAGCGTTGGTGCGATGTTTGGTCTGTTTTTTATTGATCAGGATGTCACCTCATTCGCAGATGCCCTCAAATGCGATACCGGCCGATACAAACAGTTTTTCCGGGAGATGTTGATCCAGGGGGTCTATCTTGCACCCTCCGCATTTGAAGCCACGTTTATGTCTGCTGCACATTCCGAATCGGATCTGGAAAAAACACGGGATGCATTCCGAATCAGTATCGATAAGATAAAAGGCTGATCAACGCTCTTCAACAATGGAGAACTGGTGGGTACACTCAGTCATCATGTAGCGAATAAAAGCAAGATGGGATGAGTGACCACTCTTGTGTGAGAATATCGCACCTTTGATCCGGAGATTATCTGCCAGATAGAAGTCACCAACCTGATCGAGAATCTTGTGTAGATTGGGTTCGTTCAACCAGGTCAGTACCTCCGGGTTATCAAAATCACCCGCTTCGTTCAGAATAATCGCATTGGTCTCATTTCCCCCCTTAATCAAGCCCTGCTTTTTGTGTGCATCATAATCTTTTTTAAAACCAAAGGTTTTTGCTTCGACAATTTCATTCAGGTAGTTCTTTTCCGTCAGCACAAAGCTGTATTCCTGCTGCCCGATCTGTTCATGGTCGAAGTCAATGGAAAATGTGAAGTTTGAGTTATTCGAGGGGGTGATGTAGATTGTAATATCATCCTGTTGATAACTGATTGGATGGTGAATCTCAATGATTTTTTTCGGCACATCCAGTTGTCGGATACCTGCCTTTTTAAGCATTCGATAAAACTCAAGACCACTGCCATCCATAATTGGCACTTCTTCCGCATCCAGTTCGACCAGGAGGTTGTCAATTCCCAACCCGTTGCAGACGGACATCAGGTGTTCGATGGTACTGACCTGCACACCCTGATGTTCAATGGTTGTGCACAGGGCGGAAGGCCTTGCGTATCGATAAGTTGCTGGAATATTAACGTTCTTGTCTGACCTGAAAAAAACAATCCCGTGGTCTGCCGGTGCGGGGTGAAAATAAAGGGTCGTTTTCTGTCCTGAATGCAGACCGGCCCCTTTGTTGAGCATACAGGACGTTTTGATCGTTGTCTGGTTCATCGCCTTGGAAACCGGGTTCGGGTGATTGGAAGGTCTAATTGTTCGCTTCAATGCCAGCTTTCATGGTAGTCCCCTGCATTGCAAAACAGGTCAGGTGACCGTCTGAATAGAAAATGGCGAAGCGGTTATCCAGATAGTCTTTCAAACAGTCGGCAATACTGAATATTGTCAAAGCCTTCTGCCTGTCCTGCAGTTTTCGTGAAATCGTCTGATATAACGTTATCCCATTCTTCATCGGTTTTGAGGGGCGGTACAGGTACAGGAAGTCGATGGTATCCAACGAAACGTTGATGATGTCGTCATTAACCCATGCAATCCGTTCTGGTGGTATTTTCAATATTTTCTGAAATTGCTGTCCGATATGAATCATTTCAGCTGACAGTTCAATCTGAATCGTCAGTTGATGGGGATAGAGGTATTGAAACAATAACCCCTGCAGGCCGTTACCAGCGCCCAGATCAGCAACGATTGAGTCGGGACGGATAAAAGTATCTGCTTTGAGAAGGGGTGAAATTCCGCCCGGATGGTTGAAATATCCCTTTTTTTCATCCAGCTGAAGTCTTTCCTGTGATGAATAGTTGGATCCAGCACCGTGTATGGCACAATACAGATTCAGCAGCGCAATCTCTTTAGCGTCTTCATCGCTGCTTTTTTCAAGGGCTCTGAGTTTGTCTGCGGTGTCGGCAATTTCAGGAAACATCCGCTGAAGCCCGGCATCATCAGCAAGTGTATAAAACGCCTGCTGAATACGAAGGAGGTGATTTTCATTGTTTGATTCATCAAAATCGAATTCCATGGGAGGATAAGAAGTTGTTTTGGGTTCTCTTGAAAAAAGTCCGCCCGGGTTGCTATCCCAGCCCGCTTTTTATCGCCATTTCAGAGTCCGCTTCAACAGTCACTTGTGGATAATCCATTGGTCACCTATTTTTCATGCTCCCTTAGTCGGTCACTATGGCAGATACAGACCCGGAATGACGGGATATAAGGTTTACAATTGCTGTTCTCTGTCAACTCGAAATCTGCAGGTTGAAGTTGTCCCTTCAGATTGGTTCGAATGATCTAAAAAAGTCAATAGGTTTAAGATCAGCTGGTATTCATGCCGGGGGTGCACCAAATCTGTGTGGATACCTGTAAGCGGAAAGAGGTTGTTTGTTCAGAAAACCTTGGAAGCCAGAGATGGATTCCAGGAGATCCAAGGATGGATGCATGCGTTTTTCTGAATCAATAACCTCTTGAAGCGGTTATGATCTCAACCCCACATGTTTTTGGTGCACCTCATACCGGTTGTGATTTGACCGATTGCCATTAATCTGAATTAATAAATTGCAGCATGGTTGTTGTCTCTTTTCTGAAGATTCGGATTGCCCTTTTCATGAGCAAAAGAAAAGGTATCTATTCAGTTTGATTTCCGCTCAGCCCCAAAGGTATTATGTTTCAAGAACCCTGGAAGCCATGGATGGCTTCCAGGAGTTCCAGGAGGATTCATGCGTTTCTTGAAACACAATATCTTTGGGGCATATACGGGGGAATAGTTGCAAGAAAAGAATATCAACGGATCAAAATGAGCAACACTAAAAAAAACAGTACAATTCCTCGTCACTTATCTTTATGATGATTCCCAGAATGGGGTGATCTGAAAATAAGGTGATAGAAAAATATCGAAAGCGAAAACGTAAACATGGATGTGGATTTTAAGCTGAATGTCATCGGAATTGGCATCAAGAGAATTCTGTGGGCAAGACTCTCCCGACTGTTGCAGAGCCTTCTCAATCCGGACGGGATCGAGCTGGTATTTGGCGAGTACAACCGCAGAGGACTGGATGGGTATAAGAACTTTCTGGAGAAAAGGGGGCAGGGCGAACCGGATATCATCATTACCACCCTGGAATATTTTCAGGACTTAGCCACGCTGGAGAAGTTAATAAGTGAAAACAGTACACTTGACAAGGGCGGGCCGCCCAGAGTGATTTTTCTGGAAAAGGATCTCAACCGTTTCCTGACCAGCATCGTGAAAAATCAGCCTGCAGTGAGATTCCATTTTAAACGGTTTGGTGAGTTGGAGATTCATGATGCGAATGTTTTCTCACATTCTGAAGATGAACAGATTTTTCTGGAGATTGATCCGTTACTCGATCTGAGAGTGTCGGCAGCGGCGGATGCATCCTTGAACGGCAATCACACTGTCTCCCTTTACCCCATTCAAACCATTGAGGAAGTGACCTGGCAGCAACGGTCCTTCACCATTGATGAGTTTATCAAAGAGCAACTGGACCATTTTTCTGTCACCCTCAATCGGAAAAACGCCAGGATTATTCTGAAAACAAGTGCGAAAGCATATATCAGCAGCGGATTGCAGCTCAGCGAGCTGAATGCTGTGACTTTCAACTATTTGCACATCGATCATCTCATCTCCTATCACCAGATCAAGAAACGGTCGCCAAATTTTGTTGTCTTCCTGACTAAATTCAGAGAAATCGTCAAATCCAGGTGCTGTCGTATACTTAATGAGCAGATACGGGAGGATGTCGCTGCAATCAAATCCCTCACACCCGTGACCGTCTGTTCGGACTTTCCTGTCATCAATGATATTTTTTTCAAGATCCTGACTGGAGATGGTTACCAGCAGGTAGTGACAACCGAACAGACCATCAACCAGACAGATCGACTGCTGCTGAGCCTGACGGATACCTGCGAGGAAACTGTCGCCGGTCCGTTAAGCCAGAACTTGAAACTGGATGCCAAGATTTTTGATATTCCTGGATTTCCAAGAGTGACCCTGAAGCTTGCAGCTCAACTGACCAGAGTTATTGAAGATATTGCGATTGAAGAGATCCAGGTGGAAAGAGGCCAGTTGATCAAAAAGCTGAAAAAGCTGGCAGACCAGATCAAAAACCTGTCCGGGTCCAAAATACTGGCAGACCAGGAGAAATATATGAACATGCTGGCCAGCCGAAAACTGGAAATCGTGACAGTCCTGCTTGAAATGGCCACTATCTGGGATGAAAAAGACGACAAACCGAAGCGGACCTATGAAGAAAACGTTTTGATCTTTCACGACGACCAGCTTCAAGGGGCTGCCATCAACAATCAACTGGAAGGGGACGGAAAAAGACTGTTTGTTGATGTCAACAGAAAATTCGCTAACCTCAAGTCCTTTGTCACGCTGAACACCGATATTCTGGAGCCATTTCTTCATGAAGGCTTTATTTTCTGTTATGCTGCCAGCAAGTCGATCTCGGTCAGAAAGCTGCAGCAGTTTCAGAATGATCTCATGGATAAAAAATATCCGGAGATTGCAAAAGGTATCGAAAACCTGAAAGCAGAAAGAATAAAACTGCAGAAACGAATTGTGGAACTGGCCTACATCGAAGCATGGCAGATGCTGCTGAAATCCTATCAGGAACAGGCGAACCTGGTTTTGAGCTCAGCCAGAAATGCATATCAACTGTTGCAACAACGCCGTTTTTCCCAGGATACAATCCGGAGTTTCTGTATTTTTGCCCCGGACGAGAAGCGGTGTCAGCAGGTTTATCAGGTGATCATTCAAAGCTTTGCCAATCTGAAAAAATCCCGGCTCGATCAGGTTTTAATCCCGCTGCACCTTTCAACCCAGGTCTCAGACAGGGAAATTGCCGGTTTTGAAGAACTCAGCAGCAATGAAGCCACAAAAGAAGCCTTGATTCAGGAAGCCCTGATTCAGAACAATGTCAATCAATTGACAGGTTTTTTCCAGAGAGCGATTAAACAGCTGAACCTGTTTTCAAGTGACCTGCTGATCCTGGTTCATGAACTCGAGTTGATCACATTGCTGGTGCGGATGCTGCGGCAGTCCAATGAAAGCTTTGCACAAACACCCATTCTGGCTGTTTTTTCAGGCAGGCTGAACATGGATAAAATGACTGAACTGCTCAATCATGGTGTGAGTCTGGCTTACCATGATCCGTTGTTCAGTCAGCGGGAAGATGATCTCACAGAACAGTTGCGTGCAGTTTTGCACTGACGGCTCCCTTTAGTTGCAGATCGGCACCAGCCTCCCCTTTTTCAAGCTTTTCTTGTAACTATTCACCTCTGTTTCTGACTTAAAGAGGTTGTGATCGGTATGTGATTGAACGGATTGGGAGTGGTTCAACATCTTCAGGATGGCGATGTGAACGACCGCCCTCGGAGGCAGACATGGAAGTCTGCCGAGAATGAGTTCAATTACATACCGGTCACGGCCCCATCAACGAAATTCAGCTGGATAGTTACCTTTTCTTCTGATAAATCATTGTGCTTATCCACTGCCAGCCCATTCAGTCTATGCCGGCTGTTGCGAAAAGACGTGGTGCGTCAGGCAGGGGACAGTCAAAGCCCATCTCCTGCAGCAGACGGCCGGCGGCCAGATAGGTGGCCAGAACATCTGTCTGGCAATAGCGGATCAGCTTTCTGCGTGCAAGCGGGTCTCCCATCTGCCAGCGATCAAATAACTCAACAGCCTCCTGACCGTCTACATCGCTGACGGATGCCGGTCTGTGCAATCCCAGTTGCCTTTCGATGGCTTTCAGGCCACCTTTGTACCCTCGGTGATAGCATATCCAGCGAAGATCGATGGCGGGGCAGCCGAGGGTCGGTATGTTAAAACAGTGTTCAAGAAAGGGAATATCAAAGCTGTTGCCATTGAACGCAACGAGCAGGCGGGATCGATCCACCAGCTGCAGAAAATCCTCCAGGTTCTCGCCATAAACAAATGTATGCAGTTCCTGTCGGTGGTATGCGGAAATGACAGTGGTAAAACTGTCGTAGGATGATAGACCGGTAGTCTCAATATCGAAGAAGGTTGCTTCAGAGAAAAAACCGGCCAGGATACGCCAGTGTTCCCGGTGCGGAAAGCGCGCGGTCAGAAAAGCCAGATCCTGGTGTCGCAGCGCTGTCTGGCTGGCCGCAATGTCTTCGAGAAATCGGTCTCTTCTAGGCCGGGAAAAAGGCAGGTCCCGGGCCGAATCCAGGCAATCCTGCCAGCATGAAAATCCCAGCGCTTTCAACCGGCTTTCCATTACCGGACCCACACCCGTGCAGTGCAGAAATGTCTGATCGATCAATGGAGACGCTCCCTTTTCTTTTTCAATACCTTCGATGCACGGACCAGTTTTTCCTTCATTTTAATGGCTGCCAGGTCCGCTTCGGGTGCCTCAACCGATTGATTTGCTGGAAAAATAACCGACTGAGGCTGAGGCAGAACAACGGCTCCGGTCAACAGCATCGTCAGCAGAGAGTGAGTGCATTCTACCGAGGCATTGGACTCGATGAGCAGGGCTTCCAGTTCGTTATCGGCGATTCCGGGAGGCAGCGGAGGCACGCAGGCCGGGCATCCAGCTGAACAATCGCATTGATCCAGGATCTCCAGACACAGCTGCAGACAGGTCTCCATTTTATCAAAGATCTTTTCAGCATATCCGACACCCCCTTCAATCGCATCAAACATAAAAAGGGCACTCTTCCAGGACTGCGGTGCGACCTCGATCAGCGATACATCCGTTTCAATATCGCTGACTGCTGCCATGCAAAGCGCGGGTGCCGTATGGCGCAAGAGGTAGCTGAGCCCATACAGCGCTGCTCCGATATAACGCTTGTCGAGCTTTTCCAGCCGGACTTCCCATTCAGGGGGCGATATCAGACTGAATCCGGTTGTGTCATATTCAAAGGCAGGCAGAGTGATGGGACCGTAGCCGATATTCTCGTATGAGCGTTCACGGATCTTCTTGTAGAGTTTGGGTTGTTTATTGTAATAGATATAGCCAAAGTCAAGCTGGGCACCCTGCATTGTCTTTCTGTCTTCCATTTCCGTCATTTCAATCCGGCCTTCCCAGTGCGCTTCCGTGAAATAATCAACTTCCACTGGTTCAACACGGCAGAGTTTCTTCTCGAGATCCAGCTCCATGGACATGTATCGGCGCCCGAGATGCTGATAAATCGCATCCTTGTACAATGTGCCCCGGGCTCCGATGGGGTCCAGCTCGCCTATGACTTCTGTGCCGCAGTAAATTTCGATATTGTAGTCGGTCATCCCCCGCAGATTGACCCCTCGTGCAGGGTAATCCTGGAGCGCATAGCGGTAGGTGTCATGGTATGGGACAACTGTACCGTCGTTTTTCAGGATTTCCAGGGCAACCGCATACACGGACGGTACCAGTCCCGATTCCTGCTCTCGCAGTGGATGTTCGTGGGCCATGCAGGGGAGATGCTGCAAAAAAATATAAGGATTATCGGCATTCAGCAGGGCCTGCTCCACCGGCGTTTCGGTGATGAAAGCGGGGTGGTTGACGATGTATTGATCGATGGGGTTGTCCTTGGCAATATAAACGATGGTGGCCGGTTTTTCCTTTCGCCCCACCCGTCCGGCCTGCTGCCAGAAACTGGCAACGGTGCCGGGATGACCGGAAAGGACACACAGCTCCAGATCCCCGATATCGATACCCAGTTCCAGAGCGTTGGTGCTGATAATCACTGTAATCTCACCTTTGACCAGATCCCGTTCCAGCTTTCTCCGTTCATTGGGCAGTAATCCGCCACGATAGGGTTTCACAAGCTTTTTCAGGCTCTCAGAACCACTCGTCACAGCGCGATGCAGCCGCTCCACTTCCTGTCGGGAACGGCAAAAACAGATCGTCCTGATTTTCTGTCGGGCCGCATTTTGAAGCAGAGGGATTGAAATTGATGCCGGGCCTTTGCGATATAAGGCATGTCCATGACTCTGCACCAGTGGCGGGTTGATAAAGTACAGTTCTCGTTCCGGTCGCGGTGCGCCATCATTTGCGATAATGTTGAACTGCCGGTTGAACAGGGCTTTGACATGGGTCTCCGGATTACCAACGGTCGCCGATGAACAGATAAAAATCGGCTGGCTGTGATGAATGCTGCAGACACGCAAAAGACGCCGGAATACGTTGGAGACATGGGAACCAAATGATCCCCGGTAAATATGGACTTCATCGATGACAATATAGCGCAGACGGGCCAGAAAATCTTTCCACTTCCGGTTGTGATTGGGCAAAATGCCGCCATGCAGCATGTCTGGATTGGTAATGATAAAGTCGCTGGAACGTTGGATACGTGTGCGTTCGTCCCGGGGCGTATCGCCATCAAAGGTTCCAAGGCGCCGGTTTTTCTGGACGACTGACATCAGGCTGCCAAATGTGCTTTCCTGATCCCGGGAAAGCGCCTTGGTGGGATAGAGCAGTAACACAGAGAAGGGGGCGGTGGTGTTCAGGTATTCATTGAGAATCGGTAGAAAAAAAGAGAGCGTTTTGCCACTGGCGGTTTGAGAAACCAGCAGTGAGTCCTTGTTTTGGCTGATCGAATCGAAAGCACTCCGCTGATGTGAGTAGAGTCGGGTGATACCCTGGCGGTGCAGTGCGGATTGAATTTCGGGATGCAGGGTATCCGGAAATTCTGAGAATGATCCAGGCTGCTTTTCCAGCTTCCTGTAAGCCTTGATATTGTGCTGAAACCGTGAGTTGATAAAGTTCTTGAGCTGTTTCATCGCTTTGAAAGAGTCGGTGGATCGTCTTGAAAACGTACATATGTTTACTGTTTATCCCAATTGATGTCGTTGTGCAACCCTTTCTTTCATCATCAGGGACAAAAAAAAGTGAGCCGACGGGTCAGCAATTGAATGGCAGTCTGGTTTGGGGGAGTTTTTAACCGGCAGTGGTTGTAAAAACAGCTGCCCGGAATCGCAGCGGCTGCTTAAATGAGGTCCGATATCCTGGCAGATATCGGGTGCTTGCCCCAGGGGGCAACTATTTCTTCATCAAGTGGCCGACCGCAGCTTCCAGTCCGTCCAGCGTGAGGGGAAACATCTCAATGATATCGCTGATGGCGTCAATCGTCTGTGTATAATTCCATAAATGTCTGGGTACCGGGTTGAGCCAGACGGAATGGGGGAAATTATCCGCAATGTACATCAACCGCTCGATACTGCGTTTCCCGCTGGTTTCAAAGGCGTAGATGGAGCCGTTGTGGGACAGCAGCTCATGAGGTGCCATGCTGGCGTCGCCCACAAAGATAAAACGGGTCTCGGGATCAAAACGGATGAACTCGTCCACTAGTTGTTCCTTGTGATACCGTCTGGGATCCTGCCAGACTTTTTCGTAAATGGTGTTGTGAAAAAAGTAGGTCCTCAGATCCTTGAACTGGGCTCTTGAGTAGTCAAACAGGGTTTGCACAATCGGGATAAAAGGGTCCATCGACCAGCCACCATTGTCAATCAACAGGTGGATCTTGAGACGGTCTTTCAGGCTGCGGTCAAAGACGATCTCAATTTCACCGCCGTTTTTTACGGTCTGGTATATACTTTTATCCACATTGATATTATCCTTCGGTCCGGCTGGAACCAGATTCCGCAGACGTTTTAAAGCCTCCCCGATGGAGGCGTTGGTGAGGGGGCCGTCTCCCGAATAGACCTTATATCGTCTTTCTCCGGCGACTTTCACGGCAGACTTATTTCTGGAGACCCCCCCGATGCGCATTCCACCGGGATGGTGACCGGAATGGCCGACGGGGGATGTTCCACCGGTACCGATCCATTTGTTACCGCCATCATGTCTTTCCGTCTGCTCTTTCAATCGCTCCTTGAAATATTCAACCAGCTCGTCGGGTGAGAGATGCTTTAGCTCCGATTCATCGATGCCCAAGGCATCAGCCAGTTCCTTGGGGTCCTGCAGCCATTGGTCAAGCATGGCCTTTGCAATCTCGTCCAGTTCCATACTCTCGAAGTCAGGTAACTCCACACCTTTGAAATGATGTGCAAAAACCTGATCGTAAAGATCGAAGTAGCGTTCACTTTTAATGAGAATCGACCGGGCGGTTGTATAGAACTCATCCAGTGTGCTGATCAGCCCGTTTCGCAGGGCTTTTTGCAGCGTCAGAAAAGATGTGGGGCTGATGGAGATACCGACCTCTTTCAACGTATAAAAAAAGTTAATGAACATCTTCTTTACCTCTGGCGGTTTGGCTTATTAAGCGCGTGTACGTTTTGCACTGTTGGATGCTCTCGAAAAATCATTACTTTTTTTGAACAGCACGCCCAGAAAGGGGACCTCTTTTTTGATAATCTCCCCGCCTTTAAAATCGGGATCGGAACTCAACGCCCGGATCCAGTTGATCAGTTCTCTTGTGGCGGGTCTTTTTTCGATGCCCTCGATTTCTCGTAATTTGTAAAAATGGTCGATGGCGTTTTCAGCCAGTTTTTCATTAATATCAGGAAAATGCACATTGATGATTTTGCGCATCATTTTGGGGTCTGGGAAAGCAATGTGGTGAAAGTTACATCGTCCGAGAAAAGGGTCGGAGAGGTCCTTTTTGGCATTGGAGGTAATAATGAAAATAGGTCGGTGTTTTGCCCCGATGGTGCGGTCGATTTCAATGATATCAAACTGCATCTGATCCAGTACATCCAGCATATCGTCCTGGAAATCGGTGTCGGCCTTGTCAATTTCATCAATGAGCAGCACCACTTTCTGGTCGGCAGTAAATGCCTGACCGATTTTACCCATTTTGATGTAATCCTCGATATTGCTGACATCTCTCTTGGAATCGCCAAAGCGGCTGTCGTTCAATCGTGTCAGGGTGTCATACTGATACAGGGTTTCAATGAGTTTCATACTGGATTTGACATTGAGAACGATGAGCGGCATCTTGAGGTTTTCCGCGATGGCATGCGCAAGCATCGTTTTGCCGGTGCCGGGCTCGCCTTTAAGCAATAAAGGCATTTCAAGTTTCATGGAAACATTGACGATTTGAGCCAGTTCACTGTCCAGGATGTACTTATTTGCCCCAACAAAATCTCCACTCGACTGAGTATTTGACATGGTCGATCCTCTCTCTTTGATAAAATTGGTTGGAACGTTCCTCAATATGCCTGCCAGAATCCCTTGGCGTTATCTCTGCGGATGTTGAAGTCGGTTCATCTGGGATGGTCTGCTGCTGCTTTGAGCAGCTCTTCCAGGATCCAGTCCTGCTTGAAGTCAGCAGACTCGTATTTTCAAACGTTACCTGCAATTTATCAAATCGGTGTGGGTCGCACAACTTGTTTCTGATCAGATAATGTTAAATATATTAATATTATGAGTCCGCTGCAAAAAGTGTTTTTTGAGACAAGCGGGATTGTTTAAGCGAGAAGGCAAAACATCGTATCCTCGCAGTTCGGTTTCAAAAATTTTTATTCAGGTTAGTCGGGTTCCATTTTTTCTCTCGACTCACACATGTTCATTGATAATTGATCGCAATATCAGAGGTGACGGGGCTGATT
>Ga0180009_10001001_pt1 | contig 35578 bp, 31 predicted proteins | sample OS_PC_MetaG_FD_123537 | JGI IMG/M metagenome (GOLD analysis project Ga0180009, IMG submission 123537) | Groundwater microbial communities from the Aspo Hard Rock Laboratory (HRL) deep subsurface site, Sweden - OS_PC_MetaG | ecosystem: Environmental > Aquatic > Deep subsurface > Groundwater... | reverse complement strand
TCCCCGCGGACGATTTTATTTTCATCAAAAAAACTGTATCCTGATGACCAATTAAAATCAAATGATAATTTAAAAATTTTTTAAATTATCATTGACAAAAAAAGATTGTCCGGTATAATCAGGTTCATTATGATGTTCTTATGTATAGAAACAAAAATCAAACAAAAACATATTGCTAAAAATGCTGCAGCAACCTTCTGGTGCTGGCCATGGTGGCCAAAAAATGTCTGCGGCAATGGTAAAACCTGAAAAACAGGACCATTATTTAAAGTAGAAAAAGGCTGCAGGCAAACATTGCAGCCTTTTTTCATTTTTAGGGCTGTGAAAAACCCCACAGCCTTTTTTATTGCTCAAAAGATTGAATACTGATACAAAACCAAATGGAGGAAAGCAATGTTAGTTGTAATGGAAAAAGGCACTAGTGAAGAAAAAATTCAAGCGGCCGTAAACGCAATTGAAAAAAGAGGTTACACAGCCCGCCCCATACCCGGAGGAGACAGGGTATCCATTGGAATTCTGCACAACAAGGGTTCGGTGGATGCTGCTCACTTTTTGGGACTTGACGGTGTAAAGGAGGTTATTCCGGTGACAAAACCGTATAAACTTGTCAGCCGGGAGTTTCAGCAGGAAAATACCCACGTTAAGGTTGGGGATGCTGTTTTCGGCAATGGAAGCTTTCCTGTAATTGCCGGCCCCTGTGCTGTTGAAAGTGAAGAACAGGTAATGTCCATTGCAAACTCTGTTAAAGATGCCGGTGCCAAACTGTTCAGAGGCGGTGCGTTTAAGCCAAGGACCTCTCCCTATTCTTTTCAGGGGCTTGGAAAAAAAGGCCTCGAGCTTTTGGCAAAAGTCAGGGAAGAAACCGGATTGCCGGTTGTAACCGAAGTTATGGATGTTGAGACTTTTGATCTGGTAGAAGAATATGCTGATGTGGTCCAGATTGGTACTAGAAACATGCAGAACTTCAGCCTGTTAAGACGTGCCGGAAAATCGGAGCGACCTGTCATTCTAAAAAGAGGCATGTCCGCCATGCTTCAGGAATGGCTCATGGCAGCTGAATATATCATGGAAGAAGGTAATAATAATGTCATCCTTTGTGAAAGAGGGGTAAGAACCTTTGTCCGACACAGCAGAAACACATTGGATCTTTCCGTCGTACCGGCTGTCAAAAAAGAAAGCCACCTTCCCATTATTGTCGATCCCAGCCATGCAGCCGGTGTCAGGGATCAGGTTATAAGCCTTGCCTATGCTTCAGCTGCTTTGGGTGCCGATGGCATCATGATTGAAGTTCACAACAATCCTGAAGAAGCCATGAGTGACGGTGCACAGTCTTTATACCCCGAGCAGTTTTTTAAAGTCATGAAAAAAATGATTGCCATCCATGATATTGTTGGAAAAAAATAATGAAAACCTTTCACGTTAAAGGCCAGTTAAGGCTTTCCTCCATCCATGTGGGTGAAAGCCTCAGAAATCTGGACAAGTATCTGCCATCCACTCAAGTTGTTATTGTCACGGATGAGAATATAAAAAAATATTATAAGAAAGATTTCCCGGATGTTCCGGTTATCACCATTGGAACCGGGGAAGGCATAAAGACGCTTTCAACCGTCGAAGCCATATTAAAAGAGCTTATCAATTATTCCTGCGACCGCACTAGCTTTATTGTGGGAATCGGCGGCGGTATTGTCTGTGATATTACAGGATTTGCAGCGTCTATTTTTTTAAGAGGCATCAACTTCGGATTTGTATCCACCTCTCTTCTGTCCCAGGTTGACGCCAGTGTGGGGGGGAAAAATGGAGTAAATCTGGAGTCCTATAAAAACATGGTGGGGGTTTTTAACCAGCCTGAATTTGTTATCTGTGACATTGACCTGTTAAACACCCTGCCGAAAAAAGAAATTTCAAACGGGCTTGCAGAGATTGTAAAACATGCACTGATTTCAGATGAAAGCATGTTTGATTTTATTGAAAATAATAAGCAAAAAGCCCTTGATCTGGATTATGATACTATTTTTAAGCTTGTCTCGGATTCCGTAAACATCAAATCGCAAGTGGTTCAGCAGGATGAAAAAGAAGCAGGGGAAAGAAGAAAACTTAATTTTGGGCACACTATTGGTCATGCCATTGAAAAAATTGAAAAAGCAGGTCATGGCCGTGCGGTTTCCATGGGAATGGTAGCGGCTGCCAGATTTTCGCAGGCAAGACATCTGATAAACCAGGAAGCGGTTTCAAGAATCTGTATGCTCCTGGAGGATCTTAATCTGCCAACCACCCTTGATTACCCTGCAAAGGATATTATCAGCGCTGCTGGAAAAGATAAAAAAAAGCAGGGCAGTGATCTGTTTTATGTTTTCCTTGAACAGATCGGAAAAGCAAAGGTTGAAAAAATCGGGTTTGATGAACTCAATAGGTTCATAGCCTCAGTTTTTAATTAATAATTTGGAATAGCTGGTATTGATGAATGAAAAACGATTGATACCAGCTATTTGTTTTTTAAGGTGAGAAATCATTTTCATGAAAAAAAAGGGTTGACAAATATAAATTTATGTAATTATGTATACATTAATGTTTTTTAGGAGAGATTGGTGGCAAAAAAAAACTTGGAAGAATTTGCGTACAAGTCAATTATCAGTTTGATTCTTGAAAATCATTTCAAGCCGGGTGATTTTCTTCTGGAAACAGAACTTGCAGACTCCCTCGAACTGAGTAGGACACCGGTCAGGCATGCCTTGGGTCAGCTGGTCGCCGAAGGATTTTTGGACAAGAAGAAAAAGAAAGGCTGCTTTATCCCATCCTCCAGTCCCCAGGATGCCAGACATGTCTTTTATGCCAGAGAACATATAGAAGGCCTGACGGCTGCTTCGGCGGCACGATATGCCACAGACAAAGATATCGAATATCTCTATGACCTGATCGAAAAAGAAAAAAATGTGAAAAATCCCGGGACACGGGAAGGGAAAATGACCTATCTTACAATCAATGAGAATTTTCATATCGGTATTGCCAGATTCAGTCGCAATAAATACCTGGAGCAGTACTGCCGGCATAGTTTCTGGCGGTCACATACCTATATCTTCTTTTTTGACAGTGACTATATGGGGCTGACGTCCGGCGGCCAGAGGATTGGACCCAGGCAGCATATAGAAATAACAAAGGCCATTGAAAATCGAAACGAAGAAAAGGCTGGAAACCTGATGAGACAGCATGTTCGAACCACATTTGAAAAGCTGTTTGTAAGGATTTAGACCGGAAGTGGTCGGGTATGATAGGGGAAATTACGTTTAGTTATGTATACATTAAAGAATACTATATAAAAATTTAACGAGGTGAAAATGAAAATTCTTGTACTCGGCGGGTGCGGTATCCAGGGAAGAACGGTGCTGCATGACCTGGCATCTGATAAAGCGGTTGCTGAGATTCTCTGTGCGGATATCCGGTTTGATGACCTGTCAAAAATTAAAGATTTTACAGATATGAGCAAAATTCAAACCATTGTCATGGATGCTCAGGATAAGGAAGCGCTTATCCATCATTATCAAAAAGTGGACGTGGTCATTGATCTTCTACCAAGGGACTTCAAGCAGTTTGTCAACCAGGCAGCTTTAGAAGCAAAGGTCAGCGTGGTAAATACCAATTACGACTATACCGCAGGAAAACTTGACCAGCAGGCAAAAGCGGCCGGGATTGCCGTTATGCCCGAATGCGGTCTGGATCCGGGAATAGATCTTATCCTTTACGGCCACGCAAAGAAAAAGTTTGATGAGCTTCAGGTGATTCAGTCCTATTGCGGCGGGTTTCCGGAAAAGAAGGCCTGTACAAATCCATTGAATTACAAACTGTCATGGATATGGAAAGGGGTATTAAGTTCAACTTTAAGGGAAAGCAGGATTATCAAGGATAAAAAGATCATTGAAATTCCAGCCATGAACCAGCATGATGACACCTTTGTTCACACCATTGATTTCCCCGGACTTGGCGAACTGGAAGCGATTCCCAATGGAGATTCCGTTTATTTCACAAACTTGATGGGATTGTCGGACACCATCGTACAAACCGGTCGGTATGCCCTGCGGTGGCCGGGTTGGAGTGCTTTCTGGCGCCCGATGAAACAACTGGGGTTTTTAAGCGATGATCCTGTAGCAGGGCTCGCCTGTGCCGTTACGCCAATGGAGTTCCTTGACAAATTTTTAGGACCGCAGTTGGCCTATAAGGATGATGAAAAAGACCTGACGGCCATGATCAATATATTTGAGGGTATCAAGGATAAAAAGAAGATAAGATTCACCAGCACTATGCTCATTGAAAGAGATCTTGATACAGGGATCATGGCCATGAGCAAAGGCGTGGGATATACCGCCGCCATTGTGGCCAGGATGATTGCAAGAGGTGACATCACAGAAAAAGGCGTGTTGTCGCCCCTCAAGCATATTCCTGCTGAAAAATTCATGAATGAGCTCAAGAAAAGAGGCATACAGATCAAAGAGGAAACCATAGTTCTGGAAGAATAATAAAGACGGGTAACATTGGTATTAAACAAATCTTTAAAAAGGAGAAAAAAATGAAACAAAAAAAACTCGTGTTAATGGTTTTTGCCCTGTTATGGACGGTTTTTTTTACGGGAACCTGTTTTGCCGGAACCTTGAGTGAGATTGTGAAGCGCGGAGAACTCAGGGTGGCAGTTCAGTCAGGAGCTGCACCCTATGCCTTTTTTGATAAGAATGGAGAACAGGCAGGCTCCATGATCGATTTTACTAAAGGAATGGCAGATGCAATGGGGGTAAAACTCAAAGTCCTGGATTATGACTGGGATGGCCTTATCCCCGCTCTTTTGTCCGGAAAAGCAGATATTCTGGCAGCTGACATGACCCCTACCCTGAAACGGGCCTTGAAAATTTCCTTTACAGATCCCTGGATTTACGTACAGCCCTGTGTTTTTACCAAAACAGATGCCAGCTATCAAAGCCTTGAAGATATAAACAAACCAGAGGTAACCGTTGGGGTCCTCCTGGGTTCCACAGGTGAAACCATTGCCAAACAATATCTGCCCAATGCAAAGATCAAATCCTATAAAGGCGGTGGCAGAATGATTGTTCAGGCCCTGATTGCCGGTCATGTGGATGCGGGTGTCAATGATGACCTTGCGGTCCTTACCGTGCTTCCGGATTTCCCGCCCAATTCCATCCGCCTTTTGGATAAACGTCTGGGTCAGGGCAAAGATCCTCTTGCCTTTGCCGTCCGTCATGATTCTGTAAATCTGTGGCAGTGGATCAATCTCTATTTTGAAACCATCCGGTCCAATGGATCATATGATAAAAATATTTCTTACTGGTTAGAAGGCACAGAATGGAAAAAAGATCACTAATCCATTGATTGCAATCAATATATGAGTTAAATCAACCAAGGGGTGTGTGTTCCCATTGTAAGGGTGACACCCCCTTTAACACAATGGATGGTACTATGCTGACCGATTTTAATTTCCGAGTCATACTGGAGTACCTGCCCCTGTTTTTAGAAGGGCTGAGATCCACGTTTTTAATTTCCATTTTATCAATTTCCCTTGCCATTGCAGCCGGAATCATTGCCTGTGCCTGCCGTATTTCAGGTATCCGGCTTATCAAGTATCCTGCCACTGCCTATATTGAGATCATCCGGTCCACACCGCTTCTGGTTCAGATCTATTTTCTGTATTTTGGGCTTCCCACGCTAGGGTTGAAAATTCCTGAGATCCAGACCGGAATCCTTGCATTGATGCTAAATTCCGGCGCATATATTGCCGAGATTATACGGGCCGGGATAACTTCCGTGGATAAAGGCCAGATTGAGGCAGGGGTTTCCTCGGGCTTGAATTATTTTCAGAGAATGCAGTTTATCATCCTTCCCCAGGCCCTGGGAGTGACGGTCCCCCCGCTGCTGGGGCAGGCCATTGTTCTGGTCAAGGATTCGGCGCTTTTGTCGTTGATATCTGTCATGGAATTAACCCGGTGCGGTCAGACCATGACATCGGAACGGTTCATGCCTGCGGAAGCCTTTTTTACCGTAGCCTTCTTTTATATGTGCATTTATTTTATGCTCAAAGCTTTGGCAGACTGGTCTCAGCGAAAACTGATCTTCAGGGAGACGTATTGATATGATAGCCTTTTATTTTGGCCGGCTTATGGAAATCTTCCCCTTTTTCCTCAAGGGGCTGTGGATGACGAGCAAGATCGCCTTTATCAGTCTTGTGACCTGTACCCTGATCGGGTTTGTCTTAGGGATTTTACGGTCAGGCAACATAATGGTTTTGAAACGCCTTATCGGGGTTTATGTCTCCTTTGTGCGGGGAACCCCTTTTGTCGTTCAGGTGTTCATCATCTTTTTTATCCTGCCCGAATGGGGGGTGCAGTTGGAAGCCTTTCCAGCTGCGCTCCTGGCCATGGCCATCATGGGTTCGGCATTTATCTGTGAAATTGTTGCCGGTGGAATTAATTCCATTCCCAAGGGTCAGTGGGAGGCAGCATCTTCATCCGGGCTGACCCTGGTTCAACAGCTCCGCCTGGTGATTGTGCCGCAGGCCATGAAGGTGATTCTGCCGCCCCTGGTAGGGCAGTATGTTCTGTTGATCAAAGACACTTCCGTGGTATCGGTGATCGGAGTCATGGAATTGACAAGGGTGGGATGGGTAACCGTGGTCAGGATTCCCGAAGGGTTGATGGTCTTTTCGCTGGTCGGGGTCCTTTATTTTATGATTTCATATCCCCTGATCCTGGTTTCCAATTACCTGGAGCAAAAAATGGCGGTTTAATTTTAGGAAGGATCCAAGGAAAAAATGATAGAATTTAGAAATGTGAACAAGTGGTTCGGTAAACTCCATGTCCTGAATCAGATCAACTTGGAAATACCAAAGGGTGAGGTACTGGTAATCTGCGGCCCCAGCGGCTCGGGCAAATCCACTCTTATCCGCTGCATCAATCGACTTGAAAAGATCCAGAAAGGCGAAATAATTGTCAACAACACCCTGGTGCACGATAACGCCACGAATCTCACAAAACTCAGGGGCAAGATCGGTTTTGTGTTCCAGCAGTTCCATCTGTATCCCCACATGACGGTGTTGCAGAACATAATGCTGGCACCAGTGAACGTAAAAAAAATTGCCAAAACAGAAGCAGAAACAATTGCCGTTGAAAAGCTCAAGCAGGTGGGGCTTTCTGAAAAATCCGGTGCGTATCCGGCTCAACTCTCCGGCGGTCAGCAGCAGCGGGTGGCTATTGCAAGAGGACTTGCCATGTCTCCTGAAATTATGCTTTTTGATGAGCCCACCTCTGCGTTGGATCCGGAGATGATCGGTGAAGTTCTGGATGTAATGGTCAATTTGGTATCCGAGGGGATGACCATGTGCGTGGTGACCCATGAAATGGGATTTGCCAAAAAAGTGGCAGACCGGGTATTGTTCATGGATAATGGAAAAATTATTGAAACCGGCACACCGGATGATTTTTTTGACAACCCCAAAACAGACCGGGCTGCTGATTTTATCAGCAAAATTTTGACCCATTAAAAGATAGGAGGTTTTTCATGAAATTAGACAGCCTGCCCAGGGTTCATCTGGCAGAATTTCCAACACCTGTCCATTATCTTGAGACACTGACAAAGGCATATAAAGGGCCTGCCATTTATATGAAAAGAGATGATCTCACTTCTCTGGGCATGGGGGGCAATAAAACCCGGAAACTGGAGTTCCTTATCGGCGAAGCGCTGAAACAAGGCGCCGACACACTGGTTACGACCGGTGGAATCCAGTCCAATCACTGCAGGTTGACGGCAGCCGCTGCAAGAAAAGCAGGTTTTGACTGCCACCTGGTGCTGAACGGAACCCCTCCCAAGATACCTAACGGTAATCTGCTGCTGGACATAATTTTGGGGGCCAAGGTTCATTACTGCGACAGAAAAGATAGAGACAAAAGGCTTTTCCAGGTGTCGGACCAATTGTCTGAAGCTGGGAAAAACCCCTATGTAATTCCGGTGGGTGGTTCAAACAGCATTGGATCTGTGGGCTATGTCAATGCAATGCTGGAACTTAACAGCCAGTTGGATGATATGGGTGTCACATTGGATGCCATCATCTTTGCAACCAGCTCCGGGGGTACCCAGGCAGGATTGACCCTTGGGGCTAAAATTACAGGGTTCAAGGGTGATGTTCTAGGCATAAGCATTGACCAGACCAAGATTGGATCCAACCCTTTTCCCCCTGTTCTGACCCAGATAGCCAATGCCACTGCAGAAAGAATCGGGTCTGACATCCGGATAACAGAATCAGACTGTTCCCTTAATTGTGACTATCTGGGGGCAGGATATGCCGTGCCCGGGGAATTGGAATTCAATGCCATCAAAGATCTCTGCCTGTATGAAGGAATCCTGTTAGGGCCAGTGTACACTGCCCGGGCCATGGGCGGATTTCTGGATTTGATTAAAAAAGGCTGTTTTACAAAACACCACACCGTACTGTTCTGGCATACCGGCGGCACCCCTGAATTGTTTGCCTGGGCAGACCAGTTAAGGGAGGTATTTAAATAATATTCTTTAATCGGAACTACCTGTTGTTACCTTTTTCATCTTATCATATGAGAAAGTATTACAGCACTCAGTCTGGTTTTTGATTCAACGTTGAAATTTTCTTCGATATTCAACAGGTAAAAGCCCGGTATGCTTTCGAAAGATTTTTCGGAAAAAATTAGAGTCTTCATATCCCACCAAATATGAAATTTCATCAAAATTCATCTGACTGGTTTCAAGAAAAATCCGGCTGGTTTCAACTCTGACTCGATGCAGATAGGATATCGGTGTATACCCTGTGTTTGCTTTGAATCGACGTTCAAATGTGCGGCGGCTCATTCCAAACTGTCTTGCTGTCAGTTCAGGATTGAATTCACTGGCTGGATTTTTTTCAAGCCGCTCCTGGATCTCTTTTATCTCTTTGTCTGTGTGGGCTTTATTATGCTTTAACATACAATATGGTGCCTGGCTGTTTCTGCCATAATCATGGATCATCGCTTTTGAGCTTTCAATGGCTGTTGTTTTGCTGCATAACCGTTCGATTAAATAAACGGAAAGATCAATGTAAGAATTACAGGCACCTGAACACAATAATCGACCTTCATCCGTGATAATTTGATCCGGTTTCAGCTCAACTTCAGGATATCGTCTGGTAAATTCATCGGCAAACCCCCAGTGGGTGGTAGCGGATTTCCCATCTAAAAGTCCTGTTTCGGCAAGGAAAAAAGACCCCACACAGATACTTGCAATGATAGCACCTTTTTCATAATGACAGGTGATCCAGTCCAATAATTTCCTGTTTGACTCAAGGGTGGCAAAATCCGCAAACGATGAAATGATAATCACATCTGTTTTTTTAATGTCCAAGGCACTGGCGTGGGGAGATATGTTAACCGCATTAAACCCTCTAACAGACTCCCCTGTTTCAGTTACAATACAAACATCAAAATAGGGCCATTGTTCTTTTCCCATAATATAATTATAGGTTACACCTGCCTGGCAGAAAATATCCATCGTACCCATGACAGATGAGGAGAGCGCATTGTCCAATGCTAAAATAGTAATACTTATCATAATATTGACGATATAAGCATATAATATGTCGTTATTGCCTGTTCAACTCAGCATAAACATAATTTAACATATTGGCAATGCTAACTTTTTAAAAGGAAAAAATCATGGACAATAAATTTTTGGAAACGACTTATTACTGCAACCATCAACATCCCAGTATCCATTCTTTATCACGGGAATTGGTAAAAAATACCGAGAATGAACTTCAATTCATTAAAAAAGCGTTTCATTATATCCGGGATGAAATCCGGTTTGGCGGTGATATCTGGAAGGTAAGGGCCTCGGAGACATTACAAAAAAAATTCGGGCCCTGCTATGGTAAAAACGTTTTGTTTATGGCCATTTTAAGAAACAAGGGAATCCCTTGTCATCTTGCTGCAAATCCAATGTGCAGAACATTTGCAAAACCCAATGCAGGATCTGCTCATATCTTTTTTTCAAATCCTTTTATACATTGCTTTACAAAAGTAAAATGCAATGATCAGTGGATCCATCTTGATCCTACATTGGATAAAGACAACTATGATGTATTTTTCAAACCAATGGGTGTGAACTGGAACATTTGTTGGGACTCCAATGGAATGGCACCGCTTTATAATGAATCCATCATAGGAACCAGTCTTGTTTTTGATGACATTGATACAGCCTTGAAATCAAATCTCAATTCATGGTTTATATTCAAGCATGAACCCGTTTTCCTGTTGAAACTCTGGCTTTGGATGGGGAATCGAACCATGTGGGGGAAAATTGATAAAACACTTAAAAAATCCGGTATTAAAAAAACAGCAACCCCTGTTGCCCAAGCCGGAGTCCGATATCCCAGGATTGAATGATTGATGCGTCTGCTGTACTGATCTGCCGTATACGATCATATATCTAGTCATAGGTATAAAGATTGCTATTATAGCCCCCCAGTCCAAAAGGCTTCATATTCATGCCGATATCTCCGATCTTGGTAATAGATGCATCAGACTCTGGTCTGTCTGATAAGGAGGGCCGTTGTGGATACGAAAATCCAACCCTGGTTTCATTGGGTCATTAACGCTTGGTGGTTGATGCTTTTGTTAAATCCACTATTTTTTTTTCCAGGTAATCTTTTGTTTCGTATCTTGAAATTTCCATCAGTTTTTTGGTAATGTCCGACAACCTATCCATTTGTGCCTGAATTTTACTGATGTTTGAATATAGTGGGTGATCCTTGGAAATATCCATTAAGATAAGATCGAAATACCCTTGAATGCTCATCAGCGGCTGGTTCATTTCATGACAAACCGCACCGGATAATTCAAGAACCCCTTGCAGTCGGTCTTTCTCTCTGATCATCTCTTCTGATTGTCTTCTGGAAGTAACATCGGTTAGCACGGAAATTCTTTGGTCCTTTAAAAAAGAAGACCTGAATTCTATATATTTTATTTGATTGTTTTTACAGGTTATTTTAAATTCGCGATCCATTCCCAAACCAAGATGATTGCTGTCATTTACCCATGTTTCAATCACCTTTTTTCGATATTCTTTGTCTGGATATGCTTTCTTGAACCAGTCTTCTTTAGTGGGAACATCTTTAAGCGTATACCCGGTGATTTTTGTAAAATATGGATTCACATACAGGTATTTTCCATTATTATCAATTAATGCTATTCCATGGGGGGTGCTCTCAAGAATGGTTGAAAGGGTTTCCTTTTCTTTCTGGCGGGCTTTTTCTATCTGCTTTCGATGGGTAATATCATGCCAGACAGTATGGACTATTTTTTTACCGTCCTTGCCGGAACCTGTTGTCAGAAGAACCTCAACGGGAAAAATGTCTCCATTTGCCCTGATGAGATCCCATTCAAATCTATGGCTTCCTTTTTTCAGAGCAAGATCTATCATTTCTTTTGATTTTGTGAAGAAGTTCTTGCCATCCGGCTGATTGTCAGGGGATAATTCCGAAGGATGTTTTTTAAGAAGTTCGGCTTTGCTAGCGTAACCCAAAATATCCACGGCTGCAGGATTACAGTCAACAACAGTTTTGTCTTCAATTATAAAAATGGCATCTTTGGATTTTTCAAACAAAATACGATATTTTTCATTGTTTTCCAGCGCTGGATATTTTTTAATGTCTTTTTCTAATTTAAAAATTCGGTGTTCCAAGTCTTCATAAGTTGGTTTTTCTGTCATTAGAAAAATCTCCACTTTAAAATAAAGAAAGCGATCCAGATGATCCAGTGAAAATCAGCATACAAAATCTAACAGTGCAAGGCAAATTGAATTTATAAGGTAGTTAGCCTGTTTGGGATTGATTTGAAGAACCTTCATCTCTTCTTGTTTTTAATTGTCCCTTGTCATTACCAGCCGGAAACCAATACGGTCTGTTCTCATTCCCGGTATGGAATTATCCCGGCCGGCGCATCGAAGCATTGAGGTATTATCTGCAAATGATCCTCCCCTGACAACCCGAGAAGATCCGTTTCCATCATAAACAGGGTTTTTCTTAACCTGTTTTGAATAGGTCCTCTTGTTATAAATATCCTGGCACCACTCTTTTACATTGCCTGCCATATCATATAACCCAAGTTCATTTGGGGAAAAACTGCCAACTGGTGCAGTTTCACCATAAAAATTTTCTGAATTGCAGGTACCGCAGTTTGCATCCGGGCGATAGGAGTCTTTGCCCCAGAAAAAAATCACTTTTTCCCCACCATTTCGACAGGCATATTCCCATTGGGCTTCTGTGGGCAATGAAAATTTTCCAGTGCCTTTTGTGCCTAGAATTCGGATAAACTGTTGAATGTCATCAAAGGAGACATTTTCAACAGGCCGGCTTGAATCACTGTTAAACCGAGCAGGGTTTTTACCCATTAAATGGCGCCACTGTTTTTGAGTAACCTCATATTTCCCCATCCAGAACCCATCCAGGCAAACGCTATGATAAGGTGTTTCATCTTTGCTGCATTTTTCCTCTAAAGGGTTACACCCCATCTTGAAGCAGTCTTTTGGGATATAGACAAACTCCATTCCTGTGACAGGTTCTGTAAAGCTGTCTTTCCCGGAATATCTCGGCAAGGGCTCATCATCAAAAGATGCTTCACATTTTCCCGAGTATTTCCACAATTCCAGATCCTGCCAGATTTTTTCAGCCCGTTGGGAGCCGTTGTCATATGCTTTTTTAATCCAGCATTTGGCTTTGAATGGATCTTTCAATGTATCTTTTCCATTAAAATAAGCCATCCCTGTTTCGCACATGGCTTCAACATCCCCATTTCTTGCTGCCGAAAGCAGAGACGTAAGATTTGGTTGATCGTTGGCAAGAGAAAAACCTATGAAGAATAATACCAACAATACAGACCCGATGATTCTTTTCATGTTCCCTTTGTTTATCATTCTTGCAGTTTATTTGTCAGAAAAGCACCTGTCAAGAATAACTGCAAAAGGATCGATGTTTCGTTTTTTTGTAATGAGTTAAGCAGTTCAATTTTTTTTTGATTTTATTGACAAATAGGATTAAATCCTATTTAATATCATAAATTAACTATAGTTGATGGAGAAGAAAGTTGGAGTTATTCTTTACCAAATGCAAACAGCATCACCTTAAAATAACCCCCCAGCGGATTGCGGTTTATAAAGCCTTGAAAGATGCTGTGAATCATCCGTCTGCCGATGCGGTCCACAAAAAGATAAAGAATGAGTTTCCCAATATTTCTCTGGATACCGTGAACAGGACGTTATTAACATTTTCAGAAATAAACATCATAGCGATTGTTGAAGGTCAAGGCGATCCAAGACGGTTTGATCCAAACCTTGATAGCCATCATCATTTTTATTGCCTTTCCTGCAATGAGATTTTTGATGTTTATGATGAGGCTTTAAACGCAATCAAAATTCCTGAAACCATTGAGAACAAGTTTACAATTACAGGCAAGCGCCTTTGTCTTCAAGGCTTTTGCAATAAGTGCAATTGCCGGGAAAAGGGAAAAAGGATTGCATAAACCAAGCGTAAAAAACAGCATTATAACTGCATAACCATTGGTAGATTAAGGAGGAAAAATTTATGGCAAGCGTAAAAGGAACCCAGACTGAAAAAAACCTGTTAAAAGCATTTGCAGGGGAATCCCAGGCAAGAAACCGGTACACCTATTTTGCCAGTGCAGCAAAAAAGGAAGGCTTTATTCAAATTTCTGATATTTTTGCAGAAACTGCAGACCAGGAAAAGGAACATGCAAAACGGTTTTTCAAATTTCTTGAAGGCGGAGAAGTTGAGATCATGGCTGCTTTTCCTGCCGGTGTCATCGGATCCACCCTTGAAAATCTGAAAGCAGCGGCAGCAGGAGAAGAATTTGAATGGACAAAACTGTATCCTGATTTTGCCGCGGCTGCCAGGGAAGAAGGCTTTGATGCCATTGCCATGGTGTTTGAAATGATTTCCGTGGCAGAAAAACAGCATGGGAAAAGATATGCCGACCTTGCTGTTAATATCGAAAATGGAACAGTGTTTAAAAAATCAAGCCCGGCAAAGTGGAGATGCAGAAACTGCGGATATGTTCATGAAGGTCAAGAGGCTATTGAGATGTGTCCGGCTTGCGCCCATCCCAAGGCTCATTTTGAACTGCTGGCTGAAAACTGGTAGCACCTGGTCTTTTTCTGCAGGATTTTAAGGGGCCACAGCTTTTAATGAATCATCAAAAGCTGTGGCCCCTTATTTTTTCTGGGCGGTATTGATTAATTGACAAAGAATGAAGAAGAACATATATTTACAGGATATTTTTAAACTATAACCACAAATTTAGGACGGTTGTCATGGCACAAAATATAATTGAAATTGATGATGATTCCTTTGAGGAGATAATTCTCAAATCAGATAAACCGGTAATGGTAGATTTCTGGGCGCCCTGGTGCGGTCCCTGTAAGGCCATTGCTCCGACGGTTGAGGCGCTTGAAAAAGAATATGGTGACAAGATGACGTTTGTAAAAGTCAATGTGGATGAAAATCCGATCAGTCCCAGTAAATATGGTGTTCAGGCAATTCCCACCCTCATTTTCTTTAAAAACGGAGAAATAGCAGATCAGATCACCGGCATGGTTGCCAAAGAAAAACTTGAAGAAACCATCAAAGGGATCTTGTAAGGAGAGGGTATAATGACAAAGACGGACTATGACCTTGTAATTATCGGTGCAGGCCCTGCCGGCCTGACAGCAGGAATCTATGCTGCCAGGGCAAGGATGAAAGTCCTTGTTTTGGAAAAAACCGTACCCGGCGGTCAGATTCTGGTAACCGACTGGATAGAGAACTATCCGGGTTTCCCCGAAGGCATTTCCGGATATGATCTTGCCGAAAAAATGAGAATCCAGGCCCAGGACCTGGGATTAAAGATTGAAACAGCAGAGGTCCATTCCCTCAATCTTTCCGGGGAATTAAAAGAGATCGTTCTAAAAGACAGTCGCATCACCGCTAAAAGTCTTATTATTGCATCCGGCGCATCGCCGAGATATCTTGGCATCGGCGAGGACAGGTTCATCGGAAAAGGCGTTTCTTTTTGTGCCACTTGTGATGCCCCTTTTTTCAAGGAAAAAACAGTTGTTGCTGTTGGCGGTGGAGATACGGCAGTCCAGGAAGCCATCTTTTTGACAAAATTTGCAAAAAAAGTATATCTGGTTCACAGGAGAGACGAGCTTCGAGCCGCAAAAATACTCCAGGAAAGAGCCTTTGCCAATGATAAGATTGAGATGATCTGGGACAGTGTGCCAACCGGAATAGAAGGCTTTTTTGGGGTAGAAGGCGTTAAAATAAAAAATGTAAAAACCAATGAAGAAAGAACTATAAAGGCTGACGGCTGTTTCATCTGGATCGGTATTTTGCCAAACACCTCATTTTTAAATGATGCCGTCAAAACAGATGAATTTGGATTTATTCTTGCAGACGCAACAATGCAGACATCCGTACCCGGCGTATTTGCTGCCGGTGATGTAAGAGATACCCCGTTACGGCAGATATCAACCGCCGTAGGGGATGCTGCTATTGCTGCTGTGTGTGCTGAACATTTTATTGAGAACCTATAATTATGAAAAAGTTATTTGTAGTTTTGACGATGATCGTACTGCTTAGTGGATGTTCTTTATTTGAATCTTCACATGACATGGGAAAAAGTGCTGAAGAACTGGCTTCTGAAGGAGCTTCCGCCTTTATTTCAGAAGATTATAAAACAGCCATAAAAGCATATACAGATCTTAAGGACTGGTATCCGTTCAGCCGGTATGCCAGCTTGGCCGAACTTAAAATTGCGGATGCGCATTTCAGTCTTGAAGAGTATGATGAAGCCATCCTCGGCTATGAAGAATTTGAAAAAATGCACCCCAAAAACGACGCCATCCCATATGTTATTTACAGGACCGGGCTTTCCTGGTTTAACCAATTGGGTACAGTGGACAGGGATCACACGCCGGCGAAAAACAGCCTGATTCAGTTCAACCGCCTTATGGATCAATTCCCTGAAAATGAGTATGCCAAACCTGCAAAGGAAAATATTAAAAAGTGTTTGGACAACCTTTCCGGACATGAACTTTATGTGGCCAATTATTATATGAAAGCAAAAAAATATAAAGCTGCATTAAAAAGATACGAATATATTGTTGAAAATTATCCAGAGTCAAAAGAAAGCAAAGAAGCAATGATTAAAATTCCTGAGTGCAGGGCTTTGGCAAATAAAAATTAAAAAATTCTTTACTTTTATTTGGTTTTGAGGTATTGATTCCAGGTTATTTTTTTTGTTATAAAGATTTTTCTTTTAGGAGTATAAAAATGTCGAAAGAATGTGCAATCTGCGGGAAAAAACCACTGGTCGGCAACAATGTCAGCCATGCCCATAATTTGAATAAGAGAAGATTTAATCCAAACCTTCAAAGAGTTCGTGCCCTTATTAAAGAAGGGTGTGTTAGAAAAATAGATGTGTGCACCAGCTGTATTAAAGCAGGAAAAGTAACCAAAGCCGCATAAGCCGCCTCTTTTTTGTTCAGTTTAAGTTAACCAAAGATTCCGGTTCGGGCAATGCTGTCATGCTATGCCCGAACCTTTTTTTGTTTAACCTGCATCTAAAGGATCTTTGAGGCCAGCTCTGCCAGTTCTGAACGTTCGCCTTTTTCAAGATTGACATGGGCATAAACGTTTTGTCCCTTCATTTTTTCAATGATAAAGGCAAGCCCGTTTGTCTGGCTGTCAAGATAGGGGTGGTCTATCTGAAAAATATCTCCTGTAAATACAATTTTAGTCCCTTCTCCTGCCCGGGTAATAATTGTCTTTACCTCATGGGGCGTTAAATTCTGGGCCTCATCCACAATAAAAAATACTTTTACAATGCTTCTGCCACGGATATAAGAGATGGGGGTAATAACAATTTTTTCTTCTTCAATCAACTGTCTTATCTGCTTTGCATGACCATTGTTTTCATTAAAATGATTCTGAATTACTGACAGGTTGTCATACAGCGGCTGCATATAAGGATCCAGTTTGGAGGCAACATCCCCTGGAAGGAAACCGATATCCTTGTTGCTTAACGGAACAACCGGCCGGGCAATAAAAATCTGCCGGTAAAGCCGTTTGTTTTCAAGGGCTGCGGCAAGGGCCAAAAGGGTTTTCCCCGTCCCTGCTTTCCCGGATATTGTCACAAGGGGAATATCAGGGTTTAACATGGCGTTCAATGCAAATGTCTGCTCTGAATTCCGGGGTTTTACGCCGGAACATACCCTTGGCTGAATCCGTTTTACGGTCTGGCTGGCGCCGTCAAAAAACGCCAGTGCTGATGTCGAACCGTTTTTTAAAATCACGTTTTCATTGGTAAAGAATGCTTCATTCCGGGCCAGCTTTGATAATTGAACCTCATAGGGCTTTTGATAAAGATCCTCCATTATGTCTTCACTGACATTCTCCATCACCTTGACGCCGGTATACATTTCAGAAATATTTTCAACATATTTTGAATTGTAATTCTCTGTTTTCAAGCCGATGGATCTGGCCCTTAATCTTAGGTTTACATCCTTGGTCACAAAAATTACATTTTTAAAATCATGCTTTTTGGCAACAGTGTAGGCAGTATTCAATATCCTGACATCAGGGGTAATTTCATAGAAATTTTTTTTAATTTTCTCATGCAGCGGCGTTTCAAGCAGGATTGATATTTTCCCCTTTCCCTTATCAATGGGTACGCCGCCATTCAAAATGCGGTCACTGGACAAGGCATCTAAAGACCGTAAAAAATCTCTGGCATTGCAATTTATGACGCCGTTTCCTTTTTTGAATTTATCAAGTTCTTCTATAACCGTGATGGGAATATAAATATTATTGTCTTTGAACTGGTGAAGGCAGCTGCTGTCATGGAGGATTACATTGGTGTCCAGAATAAAGATTTTTTTCATCGGCATCTCCGCAATTGGTTAAGCAGTTATATCCATATCTGAAATCATAGATAAATATAAAAAACTTGTAAACATTTTGTTGAGCAACAGGGAAAAAATAAAGGAAAGGAAAGTTATTCAGTTCTGATGATCCGTTTGACATCGGTTACTTTTTTAACTTTTCTGATATCCGACATGATGGTTCGAAGCTGAGTGGTACTTTCAACCAGGATGGTAAAATAGAACAGGCCAAGACCTGTTTCCTGGGTTTCAGTCCTGGCATTTAAGATGTTTGATTTATGTTTGCTGATCACCGAGGCAATATCTGCAAGAAGCCCAAACCTGTCATCTGTCCGGATTTTAATACTGGCAGGATAGGATTCGGTAAAATCATCACTCCATTGGACTTCAATCTGGCGCTCGTTGCTCATTTTCATAACATTCAGGCACCCTTTTCTGTGGATGGTCACCCCCTGGCCCTGGGTGATGTAACCGATGATGGGATCTCCGGGAAGCGGGTTACAGCATTTTGAAAACTTCACCAGAATATCATTGAGTCCTTTGACGATAATCCCGGTACTGTCTTTTTTCTTTCGCCTGCCCACCAGTTTCTGAAGAAGACCGCCTTCTTTTGCTTCAGGTTTTTCAAGTTCAGGCAGGGCCTTGTTCAAAAGCTGCAAGGGGGTGAATTTTCCAAATCCAACATGGGCGATGAGGTCGTCAACGGTTTTAAACCCAAAGGTATCGGCAACCTTTTTTATTTCTCCTGATTTTACCAGGGCATTAAAATTCTGATTTTTCTTTCTAAAGGTTTTTTCACACATCTCGCGCCCCAGAGAATAACTTCTTTCTTTTTCCCGGGTATTGATCCAGGCGCGTATCTTAGTCCTTGCCTTTACCGTCTTTACAAAATTTAGCCAGTCCGTGCTTGGGGTATGGCCTTTGGTTGTGATGATTTCAATGGTATCGCCGGTTTTCAGATGATGGGTGAGGGGCACTATTTTTCCGTTAACCTTTGCGCCGGTGCACTCTGCACCAACTTCCGTATGGATCATATAGGCAAAATCAACCGGTGTTGCTTTTTTAGGAAGAGTCCGGATTTCTCCTAAGGGGGTGAACACATATATTTCATCGGGATACAGATCAATTCGAACGTTTTCCAGGAATTCATCCGGATCATTATAATTTTCCTGGTTTTCCACAAGGTTTCTGATCCATGCAAACAACTGGCCCGTACTTTCATCAATTTTTGCGCCTTCCTTATAACTCCAGTGGGCCGCGATTCCGGATTCTGCAATCTGGTCCATATCACGGGTTCTAATTTGAATTTCAACCCGTTCCCCTTTCGGGCCGACAACCGTGGTGTGAATGGATTGGTACATATTGGGCTTGGGGTTACCGATATAATCTTTTATTTTGTAGTATATCGGTTTCCACATGGAATGGATGGCGCCCATGGCGGCATAGCACTGGGGAACCGTATCCAGAATAATTCTAAAGGCAATGATGTCATAGACCTCATTGAATTCAAGGTTCTGAGATATCATCTTCTGGTAAATGCTGTAATGCTGCTTGTATCTGCCTTTTATTTCAGCATCCAGCCCCATTTCCTTCATTTTCCCCTGCAGTTTTGCATTTACCTCCTTGATGTAATCTTCTTTTTCATCCCTGGCTTTATTCACCAGTGCATCAATGCGTTCATATTCATCTCTCAGGGTATAATAAAAGGCAATTTCCTCCAGCTCGTATTTCATCCAGAATATCCCCAGGCGTGCGGCAATGGGGGCATAGATATCAAGGGTTTCCTGGGCAATGGCTGCCTGTTTTTCAGGGCTTCGGTGATACTTGAGGGTTCTCATGTTGTGAATCCTGTCCGCAAGCTTGATCAGAACCACACGGATATCATCTGCCATGGCCAGAATCATTTTTCGCAAACTTTCCGCCTGTTGTGCTATTTTGGTTGAAAACGGCAGAACAGAGAGTTTTGTTACACCGGAAACAATATGGGCAACACCCGGTCCAAACATCTCTTCAATGTCTTCTCTTGTTGCCGGGGTATCTTCAATGACATCATGCAGGAGGGCTGCGGCAATGCTCTCAACATCCAGCCGCATGTCGGCCAGAATACTTGCCACTTCAAGGGGATGGGACAGATACGGTTCTCCGGAAAGGCGGACCTGGCCGTCATGAACCCTTGCTGAGTAAATATAGGCCCGGTCGATTATATCCGAATCGCCACCAGGATTATACTCATATATTTTATCCAGTATGTCGGTAATTCTAATCATGTGCCATGCTTAATATGCTTTTGAAAACAGTACTCTTCTGGAACTTGCATTATCGCAACAAATGCATTTGCCTTCTTCTGTAGGACTGTCAAACGGAATACAGCGGATGGTGACGGACAACTCTTTTTTAATTGTTTCCTCACAGTCTTGTGACCCGCACCAATGGGCCATAACAAAGGCCCCATTGTTAAATCCCTTGGCTTTTTTATACAGCTTGTAAAATGCTTTTTTATCATCTATCTCAACCGTGTTTTCGTTTCTATAGTTGATTGCCCGGTTATAAAGATTGTCCTGGATATTATCCAGAATATCTGTAATCTGATGAATAAATTCTTCCCTGTTCATGGATAGCTTTTGACTGGAGGGTTCATCCCTTCTGGCCATAACAACACAATTTTGTTCAATATCTCTGGGGCCCAGTTCAATCCGGACAGGAACGCCTTTTTTCACCCAGTCCCAGCCCCTGGCCCCACCGATATCCCTGGCGTCAAGTTCAACCCGGATTTTTTGGCCGTGAAATAATTTTTCTTCCAGCGCGTCTTTAAGGCCCCGTGTGCTTTCCATTATGACTCGACTGTCCTCATCTTTTTTGAAAATCGGAAGAAGAACGACATGGGCCGGTGCAATCCGCGGCGGAACCACCAGGCCGTCATCATCCGAGTGCACCATGATCATTCCGCCGATCATCCGGGTGGAGGTTCCCCAGGAGGTGGTCCAGGCATAGGCTTCTTTTCCTTCCTCATTCTGGAATTTAATGCCGGATCCTTTGGCAAAATTCTGGCCCAGAAAATGGGAGGTGCCGGCCTGAAGTGCTCTTTTGTCCTGCATCATGGCCTCAATACAGGTGGTATCATCTGCGCCGGGAAACCGTTCTGAAACCGTTTTGCTGCCCCTGATCACGGGCATGGCCATGTATTCTTCAACAAATTTTGTATAGACATCCAGCATGAGAAGGGTTCTCTCTTTTGCTTCCTGCTCAGTGGCATGGGCGGTATGGCCCTCCTGCCATAAAAACTCACTGGTTCTTAAAAACATCCGGGTCCGCATTTCCCATCGAACCACATTGGCCCACTGGTTTAAAAGAACGGGAAGGTCCCGGTAACTGGATATCCATTTGGACATGGATTCTCCGATAATGGTTTCAGATGTGGGCCGGACGATCAGTGGTTCAGCAAGTTTTCCAGCCGGTTTCAACCCGCCCTTGCCGTCTGGTTCAAGTTTGTGATGGGTGACAACAGCACATTCTTTTGCAAACCCTTCCACATGTTCCGCTTCTTTTTCAAGATAGCTTAACGGGATAAACAAGGGGAAATAAGCATTTTTTACACCGGTTTCCTTGAACAGGATATCCATCTGCTGCATGATATTTTCCCAAATTGCATACCCCCATGGTTTTATTACCATACACCCCCTGACAGGTGAATTTTCAGCCATATCCGAGGCTTTAATAACTTCCTGGTACCAGGCTGGGTAGTCTTGCTCCCGGGTTGGCGAGATCGCTGTTTTATTCTTTTTTGCCATTAACTTCCTCCGAATTCTTAGTCATATTATCAATTTCATCCAGCAATTGATCCACAAGTTTATCCTGGTCTATTTTCCGTATCACTTTTCCTTTTTTAAACAGAATCCCCATGCCGTCACCCCCGGCAATGCCGATATCGGCTTCTTTTGCTTCACCAGGACCGTTTACAACACATCCCATAATAGCAACTTTAATCTGGGAAGACTGTTCAAGTAAAGCTTTTTCTATTTCCTCGGCAATTTTAAAAAGATCAATTTTACACCGTCCACAGGTGGGACAGGAGATCAACTCAGGGCCACGGCTTCTGATTCCCAACGCCCTTAAAATTTCATAGCCGGTTCTGATTTCTTCAACCGGATCACGTGTCAATGAGACCCGCAGGGTATCACCCAGGCCCTCGGCCAGCAGCATGCCGATGCCGATGGCCGATTTTGTGATTCCGGCATAAAGCCCGCCTGCTTCTGTTACACCGACATGAAACGGTACAGTGGTTTTGGGTGCCAAAAGCCGATAGGCGGTCACAGTTCTTGAAACATCCGAGGCTTTCAGGGAAACCTTGATATTATAAAAATCTAAATCTTCCAGAATTTGTATATTTCGCAAGGCACTTTCCACCATGGCTTCAGCCGTTGTACCAAGGCGCTGTTCAATCTCTTTTTCAAGGGAGCCTGCATTCACACCGATTCTTATGGGAATGTCGTGATCTTTTGCACACGCCACAACAGCCCTTATTTTTTTGGCCTCGCCGATATTTCCCGGGTTTATCCTTAAGGCATCGGCACCTGCCTTTGCAGATGCCAGGCCAGCCGGAAATCAAAATGGATATCGGCAATGAGGGGAATGGTGATCTGCTCTTTGATTTTCTTAATGGCCAGCGCAGCCTCCATATCCGGAACCGCTACCCGGATGATTTCACACCCGGCTTTTTCAAGCGAAAGAATCTGCCGGACCGTAGCCGCCACATCCTGGGTCTGGGTATTGGTCATGGATTGGACGGAAACAGGCGACTTGGAACCTATCTTGACTTTTCCGATACTGATCTGACGCGTTGGGCGTCTTTCCTGAACCAGTGACATCTTAAGCTATCCTGCAATATCTAAAATTTAAAAGCTTACAGCCATTTGTTTCAACTGTAAGCCGAAATCATTCAACTTTTCGAAGATTAAGATATCAAAGCTGTTCTTTTTATTCAAGACAAGTGTCTTTTAAACTTGGGGTAATGGCAAATAAATTTTAAATTTTTATCGGGTTATGGTGTGTTTAATCTCTTTATAGCCTTTTTTTCTCCCAGCCCAGCCGCTTTTTTATAGTACATCATGGCTGTGGCTGTATTTTTTGTAACCCCATTTCCATACTCATATTCGTTCCCCACCATAAACAGCGCTTCGGGAAGATTTTGCCTTGCTGCCATATCAAACCAATTAAATGATTTGAAAAGGTCTTTTTCAACCACCATCCCTTTTTTATACATGACGCCAAGGTTATATTGGGCATGCGAATCTCCCAGATTTGCAGATCTGAAAAATAAATCATAGGCCTTTTTCATATCTGTGTTCACACCCCGCCCCTGGGAATAAATAACACCTAAGTTATATATGGAGGATGCATTATTTTGTTGGGCAGATTTTTCATACCACTCACGCGATTGTTTATAATCTTGTTTCACCCCCTTGCCATTAAAGTACATATGCCCCAAAAAATTCTGTGCACCAGCGTGCCCCTTTTCAGATGCCTGTTTGAATTCTATAAAGGCCATTTTATCTTTGTTTTCTTTAAGATATCTATTGCCTGCAATGACATGTTCGTCAGCGCTTTTTTCTATGACATATGACTGTGTTCCATTAATGGTAGCAACTGAGGTTTTTATATTTTCTTTTCTTTTTTCCGCAGGGGATATTTTTGCTGTCAGGCCGACCATGGGCCGGCCGATCATATCAACCGGTGCAGCATCTATTGTACCCTGTCCTGATTTTATCACTTTCCACTGGCCCACCTCCATTTGCCGGCCCGACGACATCTTGAAATACAGATCAACCCGGCTTCCTTCCATAACCTTGCCCGACTCAAAAACAGTTATGGTAACAGAGTCTTTATCCACTTTGATGACTTTTCCTGTGAACGATTCTCCCGAACTTTGGCCTGGAGTTTGGTCCTGCACGGTTGATTCTGCTGGAATGGTTACAGCATCATCGCCTTTGTTGATAACAGTCAACGCGACCCGCATCCCCTTTTCAAGTATGCCTTCTATTGAAATGGGGGCCAGTTCAACAAGTCCCGGAGAAACCGAATGCACGACAAACCGGCCGGTATATGCGTCCAGAAACCCCCTGTTGAGCATCCGAACCAGATCCCCGTCAAAAAGACCTAATTGCCCGTCCACTTCCACTTTTATGATTTCAGGCCCCACACTGATGATACGTCCCTCAAATCCAAACGTCAGGCATGGAAAAAACAATGCCGCAATGATAATAGTTGTCAGACGCCTCATCCGTATGGTTTTTAGTAAAGATATCCGCATACCTGTTCTCCTTTTTTAAGGTATCCTGCTGACCCATAGACTTTTGATTCCAGGGCAATAAAATTTAAGGAACATTTTCCCCTGGTGGCTGAGCATTTTGTCCTCTGGAATTTTGGCGGCCAGTTGGAAACCGGGCAATCCACTTTTCTTCCGCCTGTTTTTCCAGGAATTCCTGCCATCAGGTTCACTCCTTCCAGGCAGGAGTACCATCTGCCGGTTGTATTCCAGACACCCTTAACATCAGCTCCCTGCATGGAGCACAGACTGTTTTTATTATCTGCGGATGAAGCGCTGCCGCTGTTTGACGGGTTGCCGCCGCTTGATCTGTTGTTTCCGCCCGGGTTGTTCATTTGAGACCACATATTAAACAAATTGTTAAAAACCGCCTGAGTCTGTTCCTGCTGCTGGCGTCTTCTTTCCTGTTCCTGCTGGTAGGCTGCCTCTTGCTGTCTTCTTTGCTCGGCCAGCCAATCCACACATTTTCCGGTGGTATAATCCAGGGTATAAGGGCTTTGACATGCACACTCCACCTGTTCGGTTACATAATTCCATCTTGGGGCGCTGCCCGGTAAGCGGGAACAGTCTGCATTGGCCATGGCTGCCTCCTGTTTGCTTATACACCGGTTGAGTTGTTTTATCCATTGGGTTCCGTCAGGACATTTACAGGCCGGCTTATTGCCTTGATCATCCCAGGCAGCGATGGATCCGGGATATTGCGAGCAGTCAACCGTCTCCAATGCCAGTTGTTTTTGGCCGATACATGCACTCCTGTCTGAATTCCAGGCTGCTCCCGGCAGACAGTCACACATTACCCTGCCCTGGATATCATCCCAGACCGGCCGGGTATTGGGATAAAAGGAACAGTTTGCACTGGCAAGCGCTGCCTCTTTTTGAGAAATGCACCGTGTCCGGGCGGCATCCCAGACCGTATCACCGACACATCCGCACCCGGGCTTGTTGTTCGGCGTATCCCATACTGCTTGAGACCCCGGCCATCTGCTGCAGTCGGTCTCTGCAAGCCGGCTGTCTTTATCCATGAGTTTATCATAATGTGACAGGGTGATGGTTGTCCCTTTTGCAAGGCGTTTGGTTCTGCCGGGATTTTGCGTCTCCACGACTTCAGACTCCCCTGCTGACGGCGGTTTGCCAAGACTGGTTTTTGCCACACCAAATCCTTTTTTCTCTAATATGGAGTTGGCATTTTCCAGTTTAAGTCCTTTAACATCCGGCGGGAATACCCTTTCCATGATACCGTCGGCCAGCACTGTACAAAAGGCTCCGTCAACAGCTGCCGTGTTTGCCCGTTCAACATATGCTTTTGACAGATCGATAAGATAGGCCATGTTCTGATAGCTTTGATCCAGGGCTTCAATGGTTTTGCTATTCTCATCAAACCCTTTTTTCACCCCTTCGTATAAGGCAGATATTTTCTTGACCCTCTTTTCTCTTTCCTCCCAGGTTTTTGTTACACTCTCAAGGGATGCGGCCACCTCTTTGGGACAGTCATCAATATTGATGGTACCGGCTTTCTTTTTTAAGTCGTGTATCCGCTTTTTCACTTTTTCGCTGGAATCTGTATCCAGCAGACCTGCAAATTGTTTTTCCAAATCCAATAAAGTGGTCTGGGATGATTCCTTTAAAGATTTAGACCCTGCGGTCTGATTTTTTCCGGTCAAAAGGCTTAAGGATGCCGTATCAATGGCTTTTTTATTTTCTGCAGACACGGCAGTCTGTCTTTTAATCCCCTCATCCACACCGGACCTGGTTTTCTTATCTAAAGACAGTCCATTCTTGGCCATGGTTTTACTCTTTTCATATGCAAGGTCTGCATCTTTTACCATCTGCTTGGCTGACACTAAAAGTTGTCTTAATTCATTTTTCTGACGCTTTATCCAGTCATAGTTTTGATCATGCCGGGCATCTGTTGTTGTGGAGTCATTTAGACCATTGGTCATCTCACATATTTTCAGACTCAGTGTTTCAAGTTCATGGGTGATCTCAACCACCTTTGCTGCGTTTTTCTCCATTTTGGAGTGATCTTTTTTTATTTCCTCATGATTGTTCTTCAACTCTTTGGTCTGGGTGGAAAGCTTTTCCAGGCTGCTTTCAAGTAAAACAAGCGTTTTTTCGTCTTCCTTTAATGCTTTTGAAATATCGGTTGCCGCCTTTTTTGATTCATTGCATTTTTTTTGTGCTTCTTCAGACAAATTTTTTGCCTGGTTTAAATCTTTTTCTATTTGATCCAGTTTTTTTGTATCCAGAACCCTGTAATAATTTTCAAACTGCTTGAAAAGGGCCTCTTTCCTTGCCTCAAGAATTTTTGCCCTTTCGTTGAAAAGGGTTCTTTTGTCGCCTTTGTTATGTCTGAAGGCCCAAGTATAGAGCTTTTTAACAATCTGGGCAGATGTGATCCCCAGAAGCATATTATAATCAAAGCTGTTCTGGGTTAAATTAAGATCGTTTTCAACATATTTTGCCTTTATGGTTCTCAGTTTGCCCTGTGTTTCCCTGTATACATTTTTTATATCCTCTTTCCACTCATTTACAATGGCATCGTCTTTTTTAGGATTCCCTGTTAAAAAATCGGGGCCGGTGAGGATGCGGATCTGCTCCTTGTCCTCCTTTTCCATTGAAAATAAGGTTTCCAGTTCTTTACGCGTATCCCAAATGGTTTTATATGTTTGAAGATAGGTTGCGCTGATCTTTATTTTTTCTTTGTACTCTTCCCAGATTTTCGGTTCCCAGAGTTGTTCCCTTTTAACACCGTGGAACCAGTCCCGGACGTTGCTGTAAATTTCCCAGATATCTCCGCCCACCTCGTTTTTAAAATTTTCTTCTACTTCATCCTTGATCCCAAGCTTGCTGGCAATACTCATCAATTCTTCCAGGATTTTCTGGTCATTGCCGTCCAGGACAATTTTTTCAGTTTCCCTCCTTTTTTCAAGCTCTTTTTTCAGATGATATAAAAACTGCAATTTTACTTTTGCCCATCTTATCTGCCGCATGTAAACATAGTATAAATCCGTTACCTCTCCCAATTTATAATTTTTAGATACTTCATCAAGGTACATGAGCACATTGTCATTTGCCCGGATATTCAGCCAGAGCATTTCATTGACCTTCATCCAGTTGGCCAGATTATCCTGATACTTGTGCGAGGGAAAAGATTCTGTCCTTTTATTGGGGTCAACCTTGGCATATTTGGACCACCAGATATCCATCTCCTTGACCTCTTCCCCCATTTTTTCAAGCTCCTGGGCCATATCGATCTTGGTCTGTCTGTATTCCGTTGTTTTCAGGGTCCATTTTGTGATTTCAAGATCATACCCGTGCTTGACCGTTTCACTGATTGCAAACACGGAATTGGCATAGAGTTCATCGATAAAAAGATTCAACTCTTCTGTCCAGACTGTTTTCCATGCTTTGTTCCCAAGATCATTGCTTATGGCATAGATGGAATTCACTAAGGCCACCGGAGGCAGCAGAGTGGTCACCGAATCCCATGCAGCGCTGTAGTACTGGCCCATGACAATATTTTCAACCGTACCGCTGCCTGGGACACGACGTCTGAAGAATTCAACAGCAAATTTTTCCCAGTCGCCGTCTGCCAATGCAGTGTAATACACCGGGAGTTCATCCTTCAGGCTTATCAGGGCCATGGCTGTCATTGCGCCTTGTGCGCCTTTGCTGCTTTCAAGTGCCTGGCTGAACTGCTTGTTGATATTTGTGATCCCCCTTGCGGCATAGTTATCCAGCAGCATGGAGTTCAAACTGGATTCTGCTTTCACGTACATCTGGCCGCTTTTGTCTAAAAACCGTTTAAATTTTCCTTGATGCACATCCTTCCATTTTTTTTCAAATTTGGTTCCAGCCAGATAGGTTTCAACCTTTTGCCCCAGAGTCGCGCTTCTTGCCTCTGCCAAATAAGTTTTCCACTCACCGGTATGAAGATCATCCATCAGGGTATCATCCAGAATATCCAGATACCCGTTCAGTTTCAGCGGCGCGTTTGCAAGGGATGTAAGGGATGCCACGGCAAAATCAATATTTTTATTCCTTGAATTTTTACTGCTCACCTCAATGTTTTTCTTTATAAATTCCAACTGGGCTTTAGCCTGGTCATCAAGAATTTCCAACCCCCATTTGGATGTGTAGGCTTTATATTCCGTATCAAACTGCTTCATTAATTTCTCAAATTGAGGCGGCACTGTTTTAACGCCGATGTGAGAATCGTGCATCACAACATTTTCAATGTTCATCATCTCATAGAGTTTTTTAATTGTAAGGTTGTGTTTTTTGGCAGTGAACTGATCTTTGGGATTCATGAATTTTTTTATTTTCTCATAGTTGAGCTCAAACCCTTTAACGGCATTGTCCCACATGACATGATTACAATCATCCCAAAATTGTTTGATTATCGTTTCTTTGGTCTTTATCTGTATTTCGGAAAGCCCTTTTGTGTTTTCAGAGCCAAGTTTGATATCAAATGGGATCTCCTGTTTGATATCCTTAAAGTACTGTTTTATGATATCAACCGGTTCCACATCCGGCAGCCGGCCTTCTTTTATGGCAATCAGCTGATCGACAAAAGAGGAAAGTGTTTTGGTATTCACCAGTGAATTTTTAATACTGCCGGGCGCAATGCCGAATTCTTTTTGCAGGGCATCAAAACTTCTTTCCAGGTATTTTGCCGCTTTTATAAAGGAGTCAATATCACCTGCTATATTTTGATTTTTAATATCCTGTTCAAAGTGCCGTATCATTTCAAGGCTGGTGCCAGGTTCCGTGGGATGCTTTACATTGATAAGGTCGGGAATCTTAACATCTGCAAATTTTCTGTCCAATACAACTTCCATTAAGGCCAGTTTCCCGTTGATCCCTTCTCCTTCCCCGTTTTTAAGCTGACCATCCTTTATCTCATATACTTTTTTTGTTTTGATATAATCCTCGGCAAAGGCCTGCCCGTGCTTCCCTAAATACACCTCATGCTCGGCAAGGCCATGGGCTGTGACAGGGGTATCAAAGGCTTCTGCACTTAAACGGACATGGGTCTTAAGATCCGCTTCAATTGCCTTTTTCATTTCAAAGGCAAGGGCTAAATCACCACTTAAAATACAGGCATCAATATCCATGTCAAATGTGAGCCCTTCCGCCTTTGTACTGGACCAGCTTCCAATCTCAGCAAAAAACAGTTTGAACTTATGTCCGTTTTTAGTTGTTCTGCCCCTGAATTCCAGACTGATCTTTTTAACGGATTTCATGAAAGTCTCATGCCGGTATCCAAGCAATTTTGCTTCTACCGTTGAACCACCCTGTGAATTTTTCTTTCCCAGAATATAGTCAACGCCCTCTTGACCCAGTTGATTATGAAGGTCTTTTTTAACTTTCTGAAGCATGTGCCTGGCTTCTTTTCCCTGAGGGAGATCCATTTCAGAAAGGCGATGATAGAACTCTTCGGGTTGCATTGAGTTATTTTTAACATACAGAAGATTCTGGGCAATCTTCATCTCAATGCTTTTCTCTCCTTTTTCAAAAAATTTTTGAACCGTTGATACGATATTATGGTAGCTCGGTTTGGGGGGTGCCGTATCCTTGTCTTCTTTTTTTTGGCTATCCTCCTGGGAGGTATTATTTCCTACAGGATCTGTAGCATATGACCTTTCACCGATACAAAACAACAATGACAGTATTAAGATTGTCGTTATCGCACATGTCAAAAACCTTTTATCAAAAAACATGATGCCTCCCTTTTGATTATTTTACAGTAAAATATGACTGCCGGGAAAAAGTCAATCTATAATTGTATCTCCAGCTTCCTGTCTTTTTTCAAAGATTTTGGCAAGGGAATGGGTTGCAGGGTTTTTAATTGTCATTCTATCTGTTGATTTTAGATTTTTAAATCAAAACAGATATCACCAGGATTTCAGCAGGTGCCAGCTTTATAATGAAATACGTTGAAAATTTTTCCAGAAAAGGTCAAACTTGGGCTTAAGGTTTTAAAGTGATAAAAGAGAATAACCATGAATGATTTTAATGTCTTTATGGATGACCTGCCCCTGTGGTCGGCACCCTTTGGCCTCACACTTTTAGATACGCTGAAATTTAAAAAAAACATCAATGTGCTGGATATTGGGTGCGGTGAGGGGTTCCCTTTAATTGAAATCGCTGCCCGGTTCGGGGAAACCAGTCGCTTTTTCGGATTAGATCCCCTGGCAAAACCCTTCGACACTTTTTTTAGAGGGGTGGAAACAAGTGGTTGAATCCGAAAAAAGAGAACACGTGTTTAACCGGATTGAGACCCGATTAAATGAAATAGCCTTAAAAATAAGGATATGTCAGTCTGACCATTCCTTATATTGTTTTAGATTGCCGGGCCAAATAAAAAATAAAATAAAGCAAGAAAGGACCTCCCATGAATTTTACAAAATTTCCTAGAAGAAACTATCTTCAAGGCCCCACCCCAATTGAATTTTTGCCGGCATTGAGCACTGCACTGGGTGGTGATGTCAATCTTTATATCAAACGCGATGATCTGCTTCCCGGATCTGCCGGCGGCAATAAAACCCGTAAACTTGAGTTCTGTATTGCCGACGCCCTTGCCAAGGGGGCGGACGTCATCATTACCTGCGGGGCTGTCCAGTCCAACCATGCAAGGCTTACCGCTTCCTGGTCTGCCAAAGAGGGCCTTGACTGTCATCTGATTCTTGAAGAACGGGTAAAAGGATCCTATAAAAAAGATGCCGGCGGGAACAATTTTTTATTTGAGCTTCTGGGTGTAAAGAGTATAGGAGTAGTTGAAGGCGGCTCAGATATGATGGCAAAAATGAGCAAAAAAGCAGATGCGCTTAAATCAGCCGGCAAAACTCCTTATATCATACCGGGGGGTGCGTCTAATGCCATTGGTGCCACAGGATATGCGGTCTGTGCCGAAGAAACCATGAATCAACTAAATGAGATGCGGCTGGTCATAGACCATATCGTTGTGCCCTCAGGCTCTGCCGGAACCCATGCCGGCATGGTGGTCGGTATGATGGGTGTGAACGGCAACATCCCCATCAGCGGAATGAATGTATCAAGGCCTAAGGAGGCTCAGGAAGAGATTGTTTACAAACTGGCCTTGGAAACAGCCAAAAGACTTGAAGTAAAAGGCGGTATTCCTCGCGAAGATATTGTCTGCTTTGATCAGTATGTGGGTCCGGGTTACTCACTGCCCACAAATGCCATGGTTGAAGCGGTTAAGCTGTTTGCCAGGACCGAAGCGATCCTCCTTGATCCGGTATATTCCGGCAAAGCTGCTGCAGGACTCATTGATCTTGTCCGCAAGGGCCGTTTTCCAAAGGGCGCCAATGTTCTGTTCCTTCATACCGGCGGATCTCCGGCATTGTATGCTTATATGGATACCTTTAGGCAGGAATGATTTTTTTTAAGGAAGATGAAGATGACAGAAAAAATTGTCGGCATTATAGGGGGAATGGGACCTGAGGCTACCGTGGATCTGATGCAGAGAATCATTGACCTGACACCTGCGCTGGATGATATGGATCATATCAGATGTGTTGTGGACAACAATCCCAAGGTGCCCTCCAGGATCAAGGCCATCATAGAAGGGGATGGAGAGGATCCCGGACCCTGTATGGCCGACATGGCTAAACGACTCGAAGCCTTTGGCGCCGACTTTCTTGTGATTGCCTGCAATACAGCGCACTATTATTATGATGCGGTTCAACAGGCAGTACGGATTCCGGTCATCAATCTGATCGATCTTGTCGCCGGTCATATAAAAGAAATTTTTCCAGAACAGGATAAAATCGGTATTTTGGCATCCCCTGCAGTGGCCATGACAAAACTTTACACCAGACGATTTGAAAGCTTAGGCATCAAAGACATCTGGCCTGACCCTGAGTACCAGGACAGGCTTTTTACCGTGATCAAAGGGGTCAAAAAAAAAGAAGATATTGCCCTGCTTTGGCCGGCATATAAAAGCGTCTGCGAAAACCTGCTGCACAAAGGGGTGCAAACGGCTGTTATCGCCTGCACGGAGCTGAGCATCATTAACGGCACTCTGCCCATCAAAACGGTGGATGCAGCCGACATCCTGGCTAAGGAAATCATCAGGAAAGCAAAAGATTCAAAAGACCTTTTATCGAAAACGCTCTAAAGGCTTATGAAAAGATACAAGATATGATACCGACCGGTTTTAAGCCTCCTGGAACATATCTTATCCTGTCAGACCTTGAAAATACTGCTGGTGCAAAAAACTCTAATGGGAGTTAAAATTCCAGCTGTTACGGAAAGTGGAGAGCATTGAATTATGCAGTAAAAAGGGGGCCGGATCGATCATGTCCGGCTCCCTTGCTTATTGGAGGTTTTTTCACACTGGGATCATAAAAATATTAAATTTTGATTTTGCAGATTTTACCTGTGGGCTCATAAGAAAAAAATCTATATATGGTGTGCAGAGCAAGGATTTTGGCAAATCACACCTGATTGATGCTGCCTGTTGTATTGAAGACGCAATAAAATGCCTCCAGCTAATCTCCAAAAACCAAAAGGATTACAGGTCCATTGAAGAGCTGGACCTGCTTGAATATCCTTAAATCTTAAAGACAAGAAACCTAATTTTTCAAGACCTGACCCTGAGTCCTTTTCTTACAAGGCTAAACGCTTTATCAAAAATTTGGGCATCAAGCCTGAACAGACATCCTTTAAAAAAGGCAACGGGACAGTTGCGTCTACAGGCTGTCTTAACAGCCGTCTTATATCATTGGTTTTCTGATTTTATCAGCAATTTTTTTTATCCCTGAAATTCATATAAAAACAATGTCAAAAAATTATCAAATTCTATCCCTGGAAGCTCATTGTTTACGCCAGATTTGATTTTGACAAGCTACAGGCTGTTATAGGTCATCTTTCTGTCACCCAGGGCAAGCCCGAATTTGGCTGCCGTGGCTTTTAGCTGCGCCATCATTTTATCCACATCAACCGGGATTCCTTTTTTCTTAAACAAATCCTCCAGAGAAAGACCCTGCTCGGGGGTATCCGGATGAAGGGGGAAGGCCCGCCATTTTATGTGAATATCATATTCTTTTTCAAGTTTTTCAATACTCCCGGTAATGAAATAACACCACGGTCAAACATAGTCGGAGAAAAATTCAAGCGTGTATTGACAGGGCTTTAAGCCTTTATTCACAGACATTTTGATATTGTCCTTTTTTAGGGGTTCTTCCCAGATTTAATCTGTTTTTTAACAATTTGATATTTTTGTACCACATATAATAATTAGTTTTAGAGAAAAAGCAAATGGGTGTTTGGAAACGTTTGATCCTGACGGGCACAATTTAAGCACAATAGAACAGATTATTTAAACACAGGTTATCAGCGGCTGCTATTAATCCCATTCCGCGGGAATTTTAAATGTCGTTGAAAGAAATTTATTTTTGTCGTTGGCACAGGCCCATTTTTGTATCCGGGATTATTGAGAGTTTGATATGACAACTTGAAAAAGTATTAAACGTATCTTGGGTATGGATCACTCTGAGTTTTTAGAGACAAAAAACTCACGAATCACTTTAAATCCAATGTGGGGAAATAATTTATTGACAGAGAGAATACTCATCTATAGAACGATTGATCAAAATCTGGCATATCATAAGAATATGGCCTGGGGAAGGTTTCTTCATAAACACCAAGTTTTTCAGCCATACCTTTTAACATTCTGAGTGCCAATAATTTTCGACGTTTTGATTTGCCTAATGTGTGATTATAAACCTTAAAAACGCTGTCTCCGACACCAACTGGACAACCACGTATTTTGACAGTGTGATCGCATTCTGAGTTATTCCTAACTGCGCAATCCCCCATCAGGAAAACCTGCTTGGACGCCTTATGAGGGCGAACTTTATCTCCCAGTACAAATTCGATACTATCAAAAGTCGATCCTTTATTGTCCTTTAAAAACACACCCATAAAGGTATCTGACATAATTGCACAATTCGTGCAAAGCGTGTTTCCGGGCCATTGAAAGGTCGCCCCTTTTATATCGTAATCGGCCATAATTTGTTCTGCTTCTCTCATTTTCCATTCAAGGGGAAAAATCACATCGTCAATGCTTACTCCTTTAATCTCTATATCTTGTAGGTTGAGAGGCTGACCAGCCAAGTCGCTGTATTGGCTAAAATATTCAACAGTAAGCGGATCTATACCCAAACAGGTCGTTCCAACAATATCGCCCGAAAATGCATCCCGACTCGCTATGATCAAATTAGTTCGATAAGCGCGTCCGGATATACCAGGCCCCCTTTCAATAGAATAAATACCATCAATAATATTTAACTTGGGTTTTAAAACCATATTAAGCCGAGCAATCATTTCATCCAGACCGACTTTGTGAAATTTCATTTTTGAGCTTTGCTTTAAGCAGCCTTTCAAATTTTTCAGGTTCAACGAAACCATCGCTTGCATGTGTGTTTTTAGTACAGGCACATTAATTAAAAAGTCACTTTCTAAAGCTTCTCTGGCCAGTTTTATTTTAGTAGGGCCAAGATCGACGTTTTTGAATTCGCCATTATTAAAATCCACAAGATTAATACCATATTTTTCAGCTACTCTGGTAAGCCCAGAGCTTTGATAACCATTTAGCGTGCTTAGATTTAATTCTTTGTGATATGGGGAACCCTCACCAATCGTAATATCAGTGCAACCATATTCACGCAGAAGAATAATAATTTCTTCAAGAACTCTTGTAGTGGTTACAACGCCGTATAAAGGTATCTTTTTTCTGTTAGAAGCTAAGACAATATTGGGTTTAATAAGGACTTTATCGTTAGCCTTCAACTCTTTAAAACCATCACACAATTCCAAAGCATTCCTTACAGTGTCATGATTTTTCCGATATTTAACAATGGAAACAGATTGCTTGGTCATTTTCTTTTTCCTCCATCTAAATTGGATCACCTGACACTTAAATCACTATATATATTTTATTACTTTTGTTAAAATAAAATCAAATTCACGCTATAATAAAAACTTATTTAATGCAAAAAAATTTTACAATTCAATTCATATCACTCGTGAGTAATGATGTAATCGCTCAAGAGTCAATTCCCACCATTTACCTATTGATTCATTTGGTAGTCGTGGTTTTTTTAAGGCTTCCATTATCAAAGGGATAAGAACTTGCTTTTTGTTAACCAAACCATAAACAACCCTCCAAAATCCGAAATATTATCTCCACCCTGATACAGGTACAACATGTTGTACCTGTATCAGGGTGGGAAATAAGACAAG
>Ga0180009_10001000_pt1 | contig 35578 bp, 34 predicted proteins | sample OS_PC_MetaG_FD_123537 | JGI IMG/M metagenome (GOLD analysis project Ga0180009, IMG submission 123537) | Groundwater microbial communities from the Aspo Hard Rock Laboratory (HRL) deep subsurface site, Sweden - OS_PC_MetaG | ecosystem: Environmental > Aquatic > Deep subsurface > Groundwater... | reverse complement strand
GGCCATGTGCTCGACGTGCTGCTCGGCAAGACCACCGAAAAGATCGACCGCTTCGGCCACAGCCAGTTGAGCGTGTTCGGCATCGGCGCCAGCCAGACCGACAAGGTATGGCGTGCCGTGCTGCGCCAGTTGGTCGTGCGCGGATTGCTGGAAGTCGACCACACCGCCTACGGCGCGTTGAAACTCACGGCAGCCGCAAAGCCGGTACTGAAGGGCGAGGAGATCGTGATGCTACGTGCGATCGAAGCGCGTCCTGCACGCAGCAAGAAAACGCGGCTGGCCGTCGACCACAGCGACGAAGATCCCTTGTTCCTCTCCCTGCGCGCCTGGCGCCGCGAAACCGCCAACGAGAAGGGCGTCCCCGCCTACGTCATCCTGCACGACGCCACCCTGCGCGAAATCGCCGCGCGCCGCCCCGCCACGCTGGCGGAACTGGGCGAAATCTCGGGACTGGGAACGAAGAAGCTGGAAGCCTACGGGGAAGCCGTGCTGGCGGTGGTGGAGGAAGGCTGAGCCGCCCTCCGGATATTACACGCCCTGTTTCAGACTCGCCTCAATAAACACATCCAGATCGCCGTCCAGCACCTTCTGGGTGGCGGAGACTTCGACGTTGGTGCGCAGGTCCTTGATGCGCGAGTTGTCCAGCACATAGGAACGGATCTGGTGGCCCCAGCCGACGTCGGCCTTGCCGGCTTCGAGCTTGTCCTGCTCGGCCTGGCGCTTGCGCAGTTCAGCTTCGTAGAGCTTGGACTTCAGCATCGACATCGCTTCGGCGCGGTTCTTGTGCTGTGAGCGGTCGTTCTGGCACTGCACCACGATGCCGCTGGGCAGGTGGGTCAGGCGCACCGCGGAGTCGGTCTTGTTGATGTGCTGGCCGCCGGCGCCGGATGCGCGGTAGGTGTCGACGCGCAGGTCGGCCGGGTTGATGTCGACCTCGATCGAGTCGTCGACTTCCGGGTAGACGAACACGCTGGCGAAGCTGGTGTGGCGCCCGCCCGACGAGTCGAACGGCGATTTGCGCACCAGGCGGTGAACGCCGGTTTCGGTGCGCAGGGTGCCGTAGGCGTAGTCGCCCTCGATCTTGATGCTGGCGGACTTGATGCCGGCGACGTCGCCCTCGGATTCTTCCAGCAGCTCGGCCTTGAAGCCCTTGCGCTCGGCGTATTTCAGGTACTGCCGCAGCAGCATCGAGGCCCAGTCGCAGGCTTCGGTGCCACCGGCGCCGGCCTGGATGTCGATGAAGCAGTTGTTGGGATCGGCCGGGTTGTTGAACATGCGGCGGAATTCCAGCGTCGAGACGCTTTTTTCAATGCCGGCGATGTCGGCCTGGACGGCGGCGAGCGTGTCGTCGTCGTTTTCCTCGCGCGCCATTTCGAACAGCTCGCCGGCATCCTTCAACCCCGAGGCGACCTGGTCGAGCACCAGCACCACGTCTTCCAGCGACTTGCGTTCACGGCCGAGTTCCTGCGCTTTCTCGGCGTCGTTCCAGAAATTGGGGTCTTCGGCTAGGCGGGCAACTTCTTCGAGGCGATCTTTCTTGTGATCGTAGTCAAAGAAACCCCCTGAGTTGGGTGGCACGCTCACCGAGGTCGGCGAGTTTGGATTCGATCTGATTGAGGCTTTCGGCTTCCATGGCGGGACTCGTGACTAGGCGGAAAAACCGCGGATTATAGCCCAGGTCACCACCAGACCCAGACCCATGGCCCCCATGCCGGCGATGGCATGGCGCGCCATCTGCCAGCCGCCGATGCTCAGGGTGAGCACCGATTTGAAGGCCAGATTGGCGAGCGTGGCCAACGTGATGACGTTGACCACCCCCGCCACCGACAGCGTGTCCAGGTTGTGCAGGCGCAGGCTCGACAGCGTGATCGCGTCGACATCGGTCAGCCCCGACACCAGCGCCACCGCATACAGCCCGCGCGTGCCAAGCCAGTCGGACAGCCAGGCCGCGGCCAGCAGCACCACGCCATACATCAGGCCAAAGCCCAGCGCCGTGCGCAGCTCGGTCGGGTTGCTCATTGCCAGTGCGGGCAGCTCGCCCTGCGGGTGCAGCCGACGCACGCCATAGGCTGCACCGAGGCCGCCGGCGACCAGCCCGCCGGCCAGCACCGGCAGCAAGTGCGCCAGCACCCCGGGCGCCAGTACGGCCGCCAGCACGCCCAGGCGCACCAGCACCACCAGGTTGGCCAGCACGATGACGATCACCGCGACCGGAGTCATCGCGCTGCTGGCGCGCGCATGGCGGCTGAACGAAAGCGTGGTGGCGGTCGACGACACCAGCCCGCCGAGCAGGCCCAGCATCACCGCGCCGCGCTGCTGCCCCACCAGCCGCAGCGCGGCGTAGCCCGCCAGCCCCACGCCGGCGATCAGCACCACCATCCACCAGATCTGATGCGGATTGAGCGCGCCATAAGGGCCGTAGTCGCGGTTCGGCAGCAGCGGCAGGACAATCAACGCCAGCACCGCGAACTGCAGCACCGACAACAGGTCGTGGCGGCTCATGCGCTGGCTGAAGCCGCGCAGTTCGGGTTTGAAATACAGCAGTATCGTTGCCGCAATACTCAGCATCACCGCCAGCTGGATTTCGCCGTGCCACACCAGCACGCCGAGGCCGTAGCACAGCATCAGCGCCGCCACCGTCGTCGTGCCCGGGTCGCCGTCCGGCTGCTGCGGCGCGCGCAGGTAGGCCGCGATCATCATCGCACCCACCAGCAGCAGTCCCACTGCTACCAGCCATAACGCGTCGAGCTCGGTCGCCAGATGGGTTGCCATCACGCCGAACAGCGCAGTCAGCGCAAAGGTGCGCAGCCCCGCCTTGGCCGCCGGGTTGCGTTCGCGCTCCAGCCCCATCAAGAGGCCGATCGCCAGCGCCACCACGTAGCGGGGCAGCGTCGCCAATTCGGCGGGAAGCCAGGTGATGATCTCGTCCATGGAGTATTGGTGAAGGGATAGGTTTGGTTTCGAGTTCGGATGTCGGACGCGCGTTCGATTCCTGATATTAGGGCAGCACCATCCACGTTTGGCCGGCTTCCCGTTCCACCACAACGCCTTCTCTGGTCAGCCGGTATGTCAGGGAACAGCAGGGATGAGGCGAAGAGAGCACATTTCTGTTCAAGATCCCATAGTTTTCACCATCGCACCGAGCCGATGGGGTCACGAATCCAGGGTGGCTTTCGCGGTGCAGCCGGGCGCCAATCTGTTGCGAAAAGTGATAGCTGGTGGGGTGCACCAAGTCAGGATATTCCGCTGCTCGCGCCCTCAGGTCCAAAAGCGCCGCATCGCAGCGCACCCAATACACCTTGCGTTCTCCCGTTATGCTGTCGCGCGCGCCTTTACTCACCAGGTCGTCAAAGCCTGCATCGGCCAGAAAGCGATAACGCCAGTGGTGCACGGTTTCGTGAACTGTTCTTTCGACCAAATCCGATCCATACCATATGCCAAAGCTGCCATCGCAAAAGCGGCTGGCCGCCCAGTTCCGAAAAGGAAAATCAATAGCATTGAGCCAGATGGCCTCCTCGAAGGGCCGGTCGATAATGGTGGTGGGCGACTCATAGGTGTGCTGCTTGGTGGCAAGCTCGTGCTGTTGGGCTCTTTCCCAGTCGGCCGGGTCGTCCGAGAGGTCGTCGAACAGATTTTGGGAATCGCGGATGGACTTGATATTGCGTGCCAGGTCCTGATGGATGTCTGCAAGAGACAGTCCTGCGAAGAACGCGTCCATTAATTACCGCGAACTCGATCCAGGTAAGCCCGGACGACTAGCATCCCGGCAAACCCCCACTCCTTTATTACATCCACAGGAGTCAGGCCATCGAAGGCTTTGTTGCGCTGGGTCATCCAGGCGTAGGCCAGATCTCGATCCTGGGGAAAAACCAAGCGGAGATTCTTGTGAATCGCCAATACGTGACCAGCACGCTCCAACAAGTCCCGGTTCGCTGCCAGGGGCTCGCCACGACGGTAGCGGCCTAATGCCGCTCGGTTGTTGGTTGCCAAACCCAGCATGGCGAGTTGCTCCTCCGTTCCAAGCTTCCAATGCTCGAAGGCGCGCGTCACCATCTTGGCCAGGGCGCCACGGTTTTGGTCGCCTTGATTGAAGGCTACGGCTGCTTGGTTCATGGTGTCACCCATTTGATACGTTTTAGTTGTTACCAACATAGTATCAAATGCAACAGAAAGTCAAGGATAGATGTGGGCCGGCGGATTCCTGGAACTTGGCTTCCAGGTGCGACGAAGGCCAATACTGTGTGCGTAAGGCGCCGTTGGTCAGCGACTTATCGCAAACATCACCGATAAAGTCTGGACGTGAAAATGGCCACAACCCTTGTTTTTAATAAGGATTATGGCCATCTTTGGACCACCAGGGATCAAAATCTGGTGGAGCCGGCGGGAATCGAACCCGCGTCCGCAAGCCCTCTACAGGCAGTTCTACATACTTAGTCCGGTGTTTTTAAGCTTTAAGCTCCATCACGCCCGCCAGACAGGCTGGATCTCGCCGAGTCGCCTTGGATTTAGCACCTGTCCAAGCGACCCGGACAAGCACGATTTCATGTGAATTAACTCACTGTCGGGTTGCCCCGACCCAGCCCATGAACAGGCTAGTGTGAGTCCTGGACCTTAAGCGGCCAGGGCGTAGTTTTCGTCGTTTGCGACTAAGTTTTTTTCAGTTGGATTTACGAGGTGCTCTGACCCTCGGTATGCCCTACGCTGCTTTGCGACCCACGTCGAAGCCAGGTCGGCCCCTGTGTGTTGCTGCAACAAGTGTAACGCATAGAGAGGGCCGCCGCAGGAAAGTTCCGGCGGGCGCGGGGCCGACTTAGCCCAGGAAGGGGAAGGGGTCGTGTGCCAGGGCCACGGCGACCATGTAGCCGAAGGTCAGCAGCGCGGCGAACCAGGCGGCGACGCGCTGGGATTTGGTTTTGCCGCGCTTGAGCGCGAGGGTGCCGAGCACGATGTAGGCGATCAGGGCGAGCAGCTTGGCAGTGAGCCAGCCGTGGACCAGCGGATACTGCTGGATCAGCACCGCCAGCGCGATGCCGCTGACCAGCAGCAGGGTGTCGTTGACATGCGGCACGATGCGCACCCAGCGCGCCTGCAGCCGCGGTGAATCCGCCATCATCCAGGCACCGCGCAACAGGAACAGTGCCAGCGTGATGGTGAGGGTGGCGAGGTGCAGGTTCTTGAGGGCGAGGTAGGTCATCGTTCAGCCCAGGAAGTCGAGGGTTTCAAGCGGGTGGCGGATCTGCGCGTGGGCGCCCCAGGTGTGCGGCTCGTCGGCCGCGTCGAGGTAGCCCCAGGCGGCGACCAGCGCCGGCATGACAGCGGCGCGCGCGGCCTCGATGTCGCGCTCGGCGTCGCCCAGATACAGGCATTGCGCCGGCGTGGCGCCGCACAATTCGGCGGCGGCGAGCATTGGCGCCGGATGCGGCTTGGACTGGGGGCAGGTGTCGCCGGAAACGATGCAGGCGGCGCGCTCGGCCAGATCGAGGATGGACATCAGCGGTTCGGTGAAGGCAGCCGGCTTGTTGGTGACCACGCCCCATTTCAGGCCGCGCGCCTCGAGTTCGGCCAAGAGCTCAAGGATGCCTGGGAAGGGCCGCGAATGGCGGCAGATGTTGTCGGCGTAGAGCTGCAGGAATTCCTCGCGCATGCGGGCGAAGCGCGGGTCCTCGGGCTGCAGGTCAAAGCCGATGCCCAGCAGGCCGCGCGCGCCGTGCGAGGCCTGCGGGCGAATCACCGCGTCGGCAAGCCCGGGCAGGCCGTGGGCTGCGCGTTGCAGGTTGAGGGCGTAGCCGAGGTCGGGCGCGGTATCGACCAGGGTGCCGTCGAGGTCGAACAGGACAGTCCTTATATTCTCGAGCTTCAAGGCTTCAATCTCCGCGGCGCGTCGCCAGCAGGTAGTTGACGTCGGTGTCCGCTTCCAGCTTGTAGACCTTGGTCAGCGGGTTGTAGGTCATGCCGATCAGTTGCTGGGTGTCGAGCCCGGCTTCGCGCGTCATGCGGGCAAGTTCGGCGGGCTGGATGAACTTGGCGTAGTCGTGGGTGCCGCGCGGCAGCAGCTTGAGGATGTATTCAGCGCCGACGATGGCGTACAGATAGCTCTTGGCGTTGCGGTTGAGCGTCGAGAAGAATACCCAGCCGCCGGGCTTGACCAGCCGCGAACAGGCGGCAACGACCGATGCCGGATTCGGCACGTGTTCGAGCATTTCCATGCAGGTGACGACGTCGAATTCGCCGGCATGCTGCGCTGCGTAGTCTTCGGCCGAGATCAGCTGGTAGTCGACCTGTTTGCCGGATTCGTAGAGGTGCAATTTGGCGACCTTGAGTGCTTTTTCCGACAGGTCGATGCCGGAAACCTGCGCGCCGGAGCCGGCCATCGCCTCGGCCAGGATGCCGCCGCCGCAGCCGACGTCGAGCACGGTCTTGCCGGCGAGCGCAGCCTGCTGGTCGATCCACTTCAGCCGCAGCGGATTGATTTCGTGCAGCGGCTTGAATTCGGAATTCGGGTCCCACCAGCGGTGGGCGAGTTCGGAAAACTTGGCGATTTCGGCAGCGTCGACGTTGCTCATGGCAGTCCTTATGCGGTCAGTTTGCCGCGCCAGTAGGCGGCGCGGGCGGTCAGGTCGTCAGTGTCCAGGCTGACCAGACGGCGGTCATCCACTTTAAGCGTGCCGTCGACCCAGACGTGGGTGACATGCTCGCGTCCGGCAACGTAAACCAGGTGCGAGACGGGGTCAAACACCGGCTGGCAGGCGAAGTCGCGCAGGTCGACCGCGACCAGGTCGGCGCGCTTGCCGGGCACGATGCTGCCGATGCGGTCGTCGAGGTTGAGCGCGCGGGCAGCGTCGAGCGTCGCCATTTTCAGCGCGGCGGCGGCGGGCAGGGCGGCGGCGTCGCCGCTGACGCCCTTGGCCAGTAGTGCGGCCAGGCGCATTTCGGCAAACAGGTCGAGGCGGTTGTTGCTGGCGGCGCCGTCGGTGCCGAGGCCGATGTTGACGCCCGCCGCCAGCAGTTTGCTCACCGGTGCGATGCCGGACGCGAGCTTGAGGTTGGAGCTCGGGCAGTGCGCCACGTGGCACCCGTGCTGCGCCAGCAGGTTGATTTCGGCATCGGTCAAATGCACCGCGTGGACGCCGATGAAATGAGGGCCCAGCAAGCCCAGCCGCGCCAGCCGTTCCAGCGGGCGTACGCCGTACTGCTTGAGACTGTCCTGGATTTCGGCGTCGGTTTCGTGGATATGGGTATGAATCGGCAGCCCGAGCTGTTCGGCCAGGGTGGTGATGCGGCCGAAGCTGGCGTCGGAAATGGTATAGGGCGCATGCGGCGCAAAGGTGAAGCCGAGCAGGGGTTCGTCTTTCAGTTCGTCGCGCAGCGCGAGCCCCTTGGACAGGTAGTCGTCGGCGTCCGAGGCATAGGCGCTGGGAAATTCCAGCACGATCATGCCCAGCACGGCGCGCATGCCGGCCTGCTGGAAGGCTTCGCTCGCCGCCCGCGGAAAGAAATACATGTCGTTGCAGGTGGTGATGCCGCCCGCCAGCATTTCCGCTGCGGCAAGCAGGGTGCCGTCGCGCACGAAGGCCTCGGACACGTGCTGCTTCTCGGCCGGCCAGATGCGGTCGTTGAGCCAGCGCATCAGCGGCAGGTCGTCGGCCATGCCGCGCAGCAGCGTCATCGCCGCATGGCCGTGCAGGTTGACCAGTCCGGGAATCAGCGCCTGGCCGGGCAGGGCCAGCGTCTGCGCGGCGGCGTAGCGGGCCTGGGCGGCGTCGGCGGGCAGCACGTCGAGAATCCGGCCGTCCTGCACGACCACGGCGTGGTCCGTCAGGGTTCCTGCGGGGTCGACAGGGACCACCCACTGCGGCAGGAGGAGGAGATCGGCGGGGGCTTTCATGGTGGGCTGCATTCTCACTGTTTGGGCGCGGTTTGGCAAAGGCGGGCGGGGCCGCCGACCATGCTAAAATCGCGGGCTTTGAAGCCTGATAAATAAAAGCCGGTTATGGAACAGTTTGCCAAGGAAACCCTCCCGGTCAGCCTCGAAGAGGAGATGCGGCGCTCATATCTCGATTACGCGATGAGCGTGATCGTGGGGCGCGCACTGCCGGATGTGCGCGACGGCCTGAAACCCGTGCATCGCCGCGTGCTGTTTGCAATGAACGAGCTCGGCAACGACTGGAACAAGGCGTACAAGAAGTCGGCACGCGTGGTCGGCGACGTCATCGGTAAATACCACCCGCACGGCGACACCGCGGTGTACGACACCATGGTGCGGATGGCGCAGGACTTCTCGCTGCGCTACCCGCTGATCGACGGCCAGGGCAACTTCGGCTCGGTCGACGGCGACAACGCGGCGGCCATGCGTTACACCGAAGTGCGGATGGCGAAAATCGCGCACGAGCTGCTGGCCGACCTCGACAAGGAAACGGTCGACTTCGGCCCCAACTACGACGGCTCCGAGCATGAGCCGCTGGTGCTGCCGGCCAAGATCCCCAACCTGCTGATCAACGGCTCGTCCGGCATCGCGGTGGGCATGGCGACCAACATCCCGCCGCACAACCTGACCGACATCTGCACCGCGCTGTTTGCGCTTCTGGACGACCCCGAAATCGACATCGAGTCGCTGATTGCCATCGTCAAGGCGCCGGACTTCCCGACCGCCGGCATCATCTATGGCCTCTCCGGCGTGCGCGACGGCTACCGCACCGGCCGCGGCCGCGTGGTGATGCGCGCCACCTGCCACGTCGAGGACCTCGACAAGAGCGGCGGCAAGCAGGCCATCATCATCGACGAACTGCCCTACCAGGTGAACAAGGCCAACTTGTTGATAAAAATTGGCGAGCTGGTGCGCGAAAAGCAGATCGACGGCATTGCCGACCTGCGCGACGAGTCCGACAAGTCGGGCATGCGCGTCTACATCGAGCTGAAGCGCGGCGAGAACGCCGACGTGATCCTGAACAATCTGTACAAGCAGACGCAGATGCAGGACACCTTCGGCATGAACATGGTGGCGCTGATCGACGGCCAGCCGCGCTTGCTCAACTTGCGCGAAATGCTCGACGCCTTCCTGCGCCACCGGCGCGAAGTCGTCACCCGCCGCACCGTGTTCGACCTGCGAAAAGCGCGCGAACGCGGCCACATCCTCGAAGGCCTGGCGGTGGCGCTGGCCAACGTCGACGAAATCGTCGAGCTGATCAAGAGTTCGGAGACCCCGCTGATCGCCAAGTCGCGCCTGCTGGACCGCGCCTGGAAATCGGCGATGGTCGAGGAAATGCTGGCGCGCATCGATCCCGAGTATTCGCGGCCGGTGAATATCGGCCCCGAATTCGGCCTGCACGCCGACGGTTATCGCCTGTCCGAGATCCAGGCGCAGCGCATTCTGGAAATGCAGCTGCAGCGTCTGACCAACCTGGAATCGGACAAGATCATCGGCGAATACAAGGAGATCATGACCAAGATCGCCGATCTGCTCGACATCCTGGCCAACCCGTCGCGCATCACCCAGATCATCCGCGAGGAGCTGACGCAGATTCAGGAGCAGTTCGGCGACGGCCGCCGCTCGGCCATCGTCGAGAACGCGCAGGACATGTCGATGGAGGACCTGATCAAGCCGGAAGAGATGGTCGTCACACTGTCGCACGGCGGCTACATGAAGTCGCAGCCGATCGACGACTACCGTGCGCAGAAGCGCGGCGGGCGCGGCAAGCAGGCGGCGGGCACCAAGGATGAAGACTTCATCGAGAAGATGTTCATCGCCAACACCCACGATTACATTCTCTGCTTCTCCAACCGCGGCCGGCTGTACTGGCTCAAGGTCTACAACGTGCCGCAGGGCGGACGCGCCGCGCGCGGCAAGCCCATCGTCAACCTGCTGCCGCTGGAAGACGGGGAAAAGATCAACACGCTGTTGCCGGTCAAGACCTTCGACGACGAGCACTACGTCTTCATGGCGACTGCGAACGGCATCGTCAAGAAGACGCCGCTGTCCGACTTCTCGCGTCCGCGCACGGCCGGCATCATCGCGGTGGGTCTGGATGACGGCGATTTCCTGATCGGCGCGTCGATCACCGATGGCCGCCACGACGTGATGCTGTTCTCCGACGGCGGCAAGGCGGTGCGCTTCGACGAAAACGACGTGCGCCCGATGGGCCGCACCGCTCGCGGCGTGATCGGCATGAAGCTCGCCAAGGGCAAGAAGCTGATTTCGCTGCTGGTGGCCGAGGACGAGAACGACTTCGTGCTGACCGCGACCGAGAACGGCTATGGCAAGCGCACGTCGATTGCCGAATACACCCGCCATGCACGCGCCACGCAGGGCATGATTGCGATCCAGACCAGCGAACGCAATGGCAAAGTGGTCGCCGCCACGCTGGTGAAGGCGGACGACGAGATCATGCTGATCACCACCGGCGGCGTACTGATCCGCACCCGGGTCAAGGAAATCCGTTCCATGAGCCGTGCGACGCAGGGTGTGACGCTGATCAATCTGGACAAGGGCGAGACGCTGATCAGCCTGGAAAAACTGGCCGAAGCGGAAGTCGAAGAGGAATAAAGGGAGACAACACGCATGACAATCTACAACTTCAGCGCCGGCCCGGCCGTGCTGCCCAAAGAGGTTCTGCAGCAGGTGCAGACCGAGATGGTCGACTGGCACGGCAGCGGCATGTCGGTGATGGAAATGAGCCATCGCGGCAAGGAATTCATGGGCATCGCCGCCGAGGCGGAAGCCGACCTGCGCGAGCTGATGGGCATCCCCGCCAATTACAAGGTGCTGTTCCTGCAGGGCGGCGCGTCCTCCCAGTTCGCGATGGTGCCGATGAACCTGCTGCGCGGCAAAGCCGGCGCCGATTACCTCAACACCGGCGAGTGGTCGAAAAAGGCCATCAAGGAAGCGAAGAAATTCGGCGCAGTGAATGTGGTGGCGACGAGCGAGGACAAGAACTTCAGCTACGCGCCAGCGCAGAACCAGTGGAAGCTCGATCCGGACGCGGCCTACGTGCACTACACGCCCAACGAAACCATCGGCGGGGTGGAAATGTTCTGGACCCCCGACACCGGCAGTGTGCCGCTGGTGGCCGACATGTCGTCGACCATCCTGTCGCGCCCGATCGACGTGTCGAAATTCGGCGTGATCTACGCCGGTGCGCAGAAGAACATCGGCCCCGCCGGACTCACCATCGTCATCGTGCGCGACGACCTGATCGGCGAGACGCTGAAAGGCACGCCGACCATGTTCGACTACAAGACGCACGCCGACAACGAATCGATGTACAACACGCCACCGACCTTTGCCATGTATACGGCCGGGCTGGTGTTCAAGTGGCTGAAGACACGCGGCGGGCTGGTTGCGATGGAAAAGACCAACCGCGAGAAGGCGGCGTTGCTGTACGACTATCTCGACGCAACCGACTTCTACAATTCGCCGGTGGCGAAGGACAACCGCTCGCTGATGAACGTGCCGTTTACCCTGAAGGATGCCGCGCTCGATGAAGCCTTTCTCAAGCTGGCGAAGGAACGCAGCCTGCTGCAGCTGAAGGGACACCGCTCGGTGGGTGGCATGCGCGCCTCGATCTACAATGCGATGCCGATCGAGGGCGTGCGTGCGCTGGTCGACATGATGCGCGACTTCGAGAAAAGTCATGGCTGAGCCGCGCAAGGTCCTCACGCTCAACGCGATTTCCGCACGCGGCCTGGCACGCCTGCCCGAGCACTACACGGTGGGCGGCGACATCGTCGATCCCGACGGCATCCTGGTGCGCTCGGCCAACATGCATGAGATGGAGATTCCGGCGTCGGTGCGCGCGATCGCCCGCGCCGGGGCCGGCACCAACAATATCCCGGTGAAGACGCTGTCGGAACGCGGCGTGCCGGTGTTCAATGCGCCGGGCGCGAATGCGAATGCGGTGAAGGAACTGGTCATCACCGGCATGCTGCTGGCCGCGCGCAACATCGTGCCCGCGATCAAGTTTGTCGAAGGCCTGTCCGGTTCGGATGAGGAGATGCACAAGGCGACCGAGGCCGGCAAGAAGCAGTTTGCCGGCACCGAACTGCCGCACCGCACGCTGGGCGTGATCGGGCTCGGCGCGATCGGCTCCTATATCGCCGAAGCCGCGATCAAGCTCGGCATGAACGTGGTCGGCTTCGATCCTGCGATCACGGTGGACGCCGCGTGGCGGCTGCCGTCGCAGGTCAAGCGCGCCGAGAATGTCGAGGACGTGCTGCGCATGGCCGATTTCGTCACGCTGCACGTGCCGCTGATCGATAGCACCCGCAACCTGATCAACGCGCAGCGCATCAGTGCGATGCGGCCCGGCGCGGTGCTGCTGAATTTCGCGCGCGAAGGCGTGGTCGACAATGCCGCCGTGATCGAGGCGCTCGACGCCAACAAGCTGCACGCCTACATCTGCGATTTCCCCGCCAATGCGCTGAAGGGCCACGCCAAGGTGGTGGCGCTGCCGCACCTGGGCGCCTCCACCGAGGAGGCCGAGGAGAACTGCGCGGTGATGGTGGCCGAACAGCTCGCCGACTATCTGGAAAACGGCAACATCCTCAATTCGGTCAACTTCCCCAACGTCAGCATGCCGCGCGAGTCGGCGTACCGCGTTGCGATCGCCAATGCCAACGTGCCCAACATGGTGGGTCAGATTTCATCGGTACTGGCTGCCGCCGGGCTCAACATCCACAACATGGTCAACAAGTCGAAGGGTGACATGGCGTATACGCTGGTCGACGTCGACAGCGCCGTGACCGCTGCGGTGCAGCAGCAGCTTGCCGCCATCGCCGGCGTGCTTGCCGTGAGGTACCTGCCTGCATGACAGACGGCGCGTCCAAGGACCTTGGCGCACTGCGTGCGCGTATCGACAGCATCGACGACGCCCTGCTGAAGCTGGTGTCGGAACGCGCCGGCATAGCCCAGCAGGTTGGGCGCGCCAAGAACGGCGAAAAAATCTACCGGCCCGAGCGCGAGGCGCAAATCATCCGCCGCCTGCGCGAGACCAACCCCGGCCCGCTGTCGGGCGACACCATCGAACGCCTGATCCGCGAAATCATGTCGGCCTGCCGTGCGCTCGAGGAAACCACCCGAATCGCCTACCTCGGCCCCGCCGGCACCTTCAGCCAGCAGGCCGTCAACAAGCATTTTGGCCATGACGTCGAGGCGCTCGCCGAGTCGGACATCGACGCCTGTTTTCAGGCGGTGGAAACAGGCCGCGCCGAATTTGCCGTGGTGCCGGTGGAAAACTCGACCGAGGGCGCGGTCGGTCGCACGCTCGATCTCATCGTCGCCAGTTCGCTGAAAATCTGCGGCGAAGTGACACTGCCGATCCATCAGATGCTGATGCGCAAACGCAGCGGGCTTGACGGGATCGCGCGGGTGTATGGCCATGCGCAGTCGCTCGCCCAGTGCCAGCAATGGCTTGCCCGCCATCTGCCCAACGCCGAGCGCATCAGCGTCGTCAGCAACAGCGATGGCGCACGTCGTGCCGCCGCCGAGCCGGACGCCGCGACATTGGGCAGCAAAACCGCCGCCGAGCTGTATGACCTGGTCGTGGTGGAGGCGCGCATCGAGGACGAGGCCAGCAACACCACGCGTTTTCTGGTGCTGGGCCGAACCGATTCGGCGCCGTCGGGACGCGACAAGACCTCGCTGGTGATGAGCGTGAAGAATCAGCCGGGTGCGGTGGTCAAGCTGTTGCAGCCGCTGGCCGACGCCGGCATTTCCATGAGCAAGCTGGAGTCGCGCCCGGCGCGGCTGGATCATGTCGGTCTGGGCAACTGGGGCTATCTGTTCTTCGTCGTCTGCGAAGGCCATCGCGAAGACGCCAGGCTGGCGGCTGCGCTGGCCGAAATCGAATCGCGCGCCGCCTTCCTCAAAGTGCTGGGCTCTTACCCCGCCGCATCGTGACGCACTGCTGCGATTTTTCTCCGCCGCACGTGCGCGCCATTGCGCCGTATCTGCCCGGCAAACCCATTTCCGAACTCGCGCGCGAACTGGGCCTCGATGAGGCCGACATCGTCAAGCTGGCGTCGAACGAAAACCCGCTCGGCCCCAGTCCGCGCGCGCTGGCAGCAGCGCAGGATGCCCTCTACGACATGGCCCTGTATCCCGACGGCGCCGGCTTTGCACTGAAGGCGAAGCTGGCGGACAAGCTCGGCGTGGCAGCGAATCAGATCGTGCTGGGCAACGGCTCCAACGATGTGCTCGACATGGCGGCGCGCGCGTTCCTGACGGCTGGGTCGACTGCGGTGTACGCGCAGCATGCCTTCGCGGTGTATGCGATCGCCACGCAGACCGTGGGCGCACGCGGCATCGCGGTGACGGCCAAAGCGTTCGGCCACGACCTGGCTGCGATGCGCGCGGCGATCCGCGACGACACCCGCGTGCTGTGGATCGCCAACCCCAACAACCCGACCGGCACCTTCCTGCCGTGGGCCGAGATCGAGGCGTTTCTCGCCAGCGTGCCGCCGCAGGTGCTGGTGGTGCTGGACGAAGCCTATGGCGAATACCTCCCCGCCGACGACCGCTGCGACACCCTGGCGTGGATCGGGCGCTTCCCCAATCTCCTGATCAGCCGCACCTTCTCCAAGGCCTATGGCCTCGCCGGCCTGCGCGTCGGCTACGGGGTCGGGCATCCCGATGTCATCGATCTCATGAACCGGGTGCGCCATCCCTTCAACGTCAACGCGCCCGCGCTCGCTGCAGCCGAGGCGGCGCTGGACGACGTCGATTTTCTCGACCGCAGCTATGCGCTCAACCGTGCCGGCATGGCGCAGCTGGAGGCGGGGCTCGCCGGACTGAACATCGAAACCGTGCCTTCGAAAGGCAATTTCCTGATGGCGAAAGTGGGCGATGCCGCGCGCATCAATACCGAATTGCTGAAGCGCGGCGTGATCGTGCGCCCGGTCGGCAACTACGGACTGCACGAATTCCTGCGTGTTTCGGTCGGCCTGGCCGGCCAGAACGCGCGTTTTCTCGACGCGCTGAAGGCCTGCCTGTGATCGTCAATACGCTTGCCCTCGTCGGCACCGGCCTGATCGGCGGCTCCTTCTCATTGGCCCTGAAACAGGCGGGCGCGGTGCGCGAGGTGCTCGGTGTCGGTCGCAACCCCGCGCGGCTCACCGTTGCGCGCGAACTCGGCCTGATCGACCGTGCCGTCGACTGGGCCGAGGCTGCACAAGCCGACTGCATCCTGCTGGCGCTGCCGGTGGGCGAGACCGAGACCGCGCTGCAGCAGCTGATGCCACACCTGAAGACCGGCGCCATCGTCACCGACGCCGGCAGCACCAAGGCCAGCGTCGTCGCGACGGCGCGCGCGGTCATGAAGACGCGTGTCGGCGATTTTGTGCCGGGTCATCCGATCGCCGGTTCCGAACAGAGCGGCCCCGGCGCCGCGCGCGCCGACCTGTACCAGGGCCGGAAAGTGGTGCTGACGCCGCAGCCCGATACCCGTGCCGACGCGCTCGCCACCGTGACCGCGCTGTGGCAGGCGGCCGGCGCGCAGGTCGAGACGCTGGACGCCGATCTGCACGACCGCGTGTTCGCGGCGGTGAGCCACCTGCCGCACCTGGCGGCGTTCGCGCTGGTGGACGAGCTGGCGCAGCGTGCCGATGGCGATACCTTTTTCCGCTTTGCTGCCAGCGGCTTCCGCGATTTCACCCGCATTGCAGGCAGCAGCCCGGAAATGTGGCGCGACATTGCGCTGGCGAACCGGGCAGCGGTGTTGACCGAACTTGATGCCTACATCGCCGCACTGCAGGCGTTGCGAAGCACGGTGTCGGCCGAGGATGCCGAGGCCTTGCTGGCGATTTTCTCGCGTGCCCGTGCGGCACGCACTCACTGGGCCGATACACAAGCTTGATGGAATTTCTCGATTTACCCCCCAGCACCGCCGCGCGCGGCACGGTGCGTCTGCCCGGCTCCAAAAGCATTTCCAACCGCGTGCTGCTCTTGGCGGCGCTGGCGAAAGGCACGACCATCGTGCGCGCGCTGCTCGATTCCGACGACACCCGGGTGATGCTCGACGCCTTGCGTGCGCTGGGCGTGGGCGTGGCGCGGGTCAGCGATTCCGACGACTATGAAATCACCGGGGGCGGCGGCGCGTTTCCGGTCAAGCAGGCCGAGCTGTTCCTCGGCAATGCCGGCACGGCCTTCCGGTCGCTGACCGCCGCGTGCGCCCTGTCGGGCGGCGAGTATGTACTGAAAGGTGTGGCACGGATGCACGAGCGGCCGATCGGCGATCTGGTCGATGCCTTGCGGAAGCTGGGCGCGCGCATCGACTATCTCGGCGAAGAGGGCTTTCCGCCGCTGAAGATCCATCCCGCGGAGATTGCCGGCGACACCACCGAGGTGCGCGGCAACGTGTCGAGCCAGTTTCTCACCGGCCTCTTGATGGCGCTGCCGCTGCGGCAGCGCAACACCACGATCGAAGTCGTGGGTGAACTGATTTCCAAGCCTTATATCGGCATCACGCTGGCGATGCTGCGCCGCTTTGGCGTCGACATCGCGCGCAACGGCTGGCAAGGCTTCGGCGTGCCGGCGGCGGCGCGCTACCGGAGCCCCGGCGAAATCTGGGTCGAAGGCGATGCCTCGTCGGCGTCGTATTTCCTTGCCGCCGGCGCAATCGGCGGTGGCCCCGTGCGGGTGCAGGGTGTGGGCCGTGACAGCGTGCAGGGCGACGTGCGCTTTGCCGACGCATTGGCGAAAATGGGCGCGCAGATCGACATGGGGCCGAACTGGATCGAGGCCAGTGCGCCGCGGTCGGGCCGCCTGCAAGCGATCGACATCGACTGCAACGCCATCCCCGACGCCGCGATGACGCTGGCGGTGGCGGCGCTGTTTGCCGACGGCGTGACCACGCTCCGTAACATCGCCAGCTGGCGGGTGAAGGAAACCGACCGTATCGCGGCGATGGCGACCGAACTGCGAAAGGTCGGCGCGACGGTGGAAGAGGGCGCGGACTTCATCCGCATCACCCCGCCGCAAAGCCTGATTCCCAACGCCGTCATCGACACCTACGACGACCACCGGATGGCGATGTGCCTGTCGCTGGTGGCGCTCGGCGGCGTGCCGGTGCGAATCAACGATCCGGCGTGCGTGAACAAGACCTTTCCGACGTACTTCAAGATTTTTTCGACGATTGCCCAATGAACACCGCATCCGCCTCCCTCCCGGTCATTACCATCGACGGCCCCTCAGCCTCCGGTAAAGGCACCGTGGCCGAGCGGGTGGCGACCGCGCTCGGTTTCCATTTCCTCGACAGCGGCGCGCTCTACCGTCTGACCGCGCTGTCGGCGATGAAACAGGGCGTGGCGCTGGACGACGAGGCCGCCGTGGCGCAATTGGCGGCCGCGCTGCCGGCCACCTTTCGCGACGGCGCGGTGTGGCTGGCGGAAGAAAACGTGACCGACGCCATCCGTGCCGAGGCAGTGGGCGAGGGCGCGTCGAAAGTGGCGGCGTTGCCGGCGGTGCGCGCGGCGCTGCTCGACCGCCAGCGGGCCTACCGGCAGGCCCCCGGCCTGGTGGCCGACGGCCGCGACATGGGTACCGTGGTGTTCGCCAACGCGCTGGCCAAGGTCTTCCTCACCGCCAGCGCCGAGGCGCGTGCCGAGCGGCGGTATAAGCAGTTGATCGAAAAGGGGAACTCTGCTAATCTCCCCGCCCTTGTCGCTGATATGCAGGCGCGCGATGCGCGCGACACGGCCCGTGCCGTGGCGCCGCTGAAACCCGCGGCCGATGCGCTGTTGCTCGATACCACCCAGATGGATATCGAGTCGGCGGTGCAGGCGGTGCTGTCGCACTATCAGCGCAAGCAAGGCAATTGATTGGCGTCATTCTCGTGTCAGACCTGCGCCCGCAGGCTGGCGATGTGCAACTAACCCCGTCCTTACCGACGGACTGAAGGTTTTAATGTCTACTGCTACCGCTACTTCCGCCCCCGAGTCCATGGAAAGCTTTGCCGCCCTGTTCGAGGAATCCCTTGAGCATCAGGAGATGCGCCAGGGTGAAGTCATCACCGCCGAAATCGTCGGCATCGACCACAATTTCGTCACGGTGAACGCCGGCCTCAAGTCCGAGAGCCTGATTCCTGTTGAAGAATTCAAGAACGACCTGGGCGAGATCGAAGCCAAGGTCGGTGATTTCGTTTCCGTCGCCATCGAGTCGATCGAAGACGGCTTCGGCGCGACCAAACTCTCCAGAGAACGCGCCAAGAAGCTGGCCGCATGGCTGGACCTGGAAGCGGCAATGAACGAAGGCCGGATCGTCACCGGCATGGTGCAGGGCAAGGTCAAGGGCGGTCTGACGGTACTGGTGGGTGGCCTGCGTGCCTTCCTGCCGGGTTCGCTGGTGGACATGCGTCCGGTCAAGGACACCACGCCGTTCGAATACAAGGAAATGGAATTCAAGGTCATCAAGCTCGACCGCAAGCGCAACAACGTCGTGGTGTCGCGTCGTGCCGTGCTGGAAGAGACCATGGGTGCCGACCGCGAAGCGATGATGGAGAACCTGAAGGAAGGCTCCATCGTCAAGGGCGTGGTCAAGAACATCACCGACTACGGCGCGTTCGTGGACCTGGGCGGCATCGACGGCCTGCTGCACATCACCGACATGGCCTGGCGCCGCGTCAAGCACCCGTCCGAAGTCGTGCACGTCGGCCAGGAACTCGAAGCCAAGATCCTGCGCTACGATACCGAGAAGAACCGTGTTTCGCTCGGCATCAAGCAGCTGGGTGACGATCCGTGGGTCGGCATCGCTCGCCGCTACCCGCAGGGCACCCGCATGTTCGGCAAGGTCGCGAACCTGACCGACTACGGCGCGTTCGTCGAAATCGAAGAGGGCATCGAAGGCCTGGTGCACGTCTCCGAAATGGACTGGACCAACAAGAACGTCAGCCCCTCCAAGATCGTGCAGCTGGGCGACGAAGTCGAAGTCATGGTGTTGGACATCGACGAAGACAAGCGCCGCATCTCGCTGGGCATGAAGCAGTGCAAGTCGAACCCGTGGGAAGATTTCTCGATGAACCACAAGAAGGGCGACAAGGTTGGCGGCGCGATCAAGTCGATCACCGACTTCGGCGTGTTCATCGGCCTGCCGGGCGGTATCGACGGCCTGGTTCACCTGTCCGACCTGTCGTGGAACGTCCCCGGCGAAGAAGCCGTGCGCAACTTCCGCAAGGGCCAGGACGTGGAAGCCGTGGTGCTCGGCATCGACCTCGAGCGCGAGCGCATTTCGCTCGGCATCAAGCAGCTCGAAGGCGATCCGCTGACCAGCTACGCGACCGGCCACGAGAAGGGCAGCATCGTCAAGGGCACGATCAAGACCGTTGAGCCCAAGGGCGCCACCGTGCAGCTCGACAGCGACATGGAAGGCTACCTGCGCGCATCCGAAGTCTCGCGCGACCGTGTCGAAGACATGCGCAGCCACTACAAGGAAGGCGACGAAATCGAAGCCATGATCATCAACGTCGATCGCAAGAACCGTGTGATCAACCTGTCGATCAAGGCCAAGGACATGACCGAGCAGGATTCCGCGATGAAGAAATTCGCCGCCGAATCCGCCGCGGCAGCCAGCGGTTCGACCAACCTTGGCGCGCTGCTGAAAGCCAAGCTCGACAACAAGAACGCCGAGTAATCCATGACCAAGTCCGAGCTGATTGCTCAACTGGCGTCGCGGCATCCGCAATTTTCGGTTGCGGATATCGAGATGGCGGTGAAGACGATCCTCGACGCGCTGGCGAAGAACCTGTCGCGCGGCGAGCGGATCGAAATCCGTGGCTTTGGCAGCTTCAGCCTGAGCTTTCGTCCCGCCCGCGTCGGCCGCAACCCCAAATCGGGGGAGCGGGTGCAGGTGCCGGCCAAGTATGTGCCGCACTTCAAGGCGGGCAAGGAACTGCGCGACCGGGTGGATTTTCCGGTCTGACCGGCAGTCCGGACAGCAACAATTGAAAACGGCGCCCGCGGGCGCCGTTTTCTTTGGCGATTGGCGCCGCAAGAGTAAAATGGGCGAACTTCCTGGCGCACACTTATGAAAAACTTCACGCACTATCTGGGCTTGCTGGCAAAGCTGCTGGTGTTTCTGCTGGTGCTGGGCTTTGCGCTCAAAAACAGCCAATCGGTCGTGTTCCATTCTTACCTCGGCTATGTGTGGCAGGCGCCGTTGATCATCATGCTGGGCCTGGCATTCTTTCTGGGTGCGCTGACAGGCGTGCTAGCCCTGCTGCCCACCTTGTTCCGGCTGCGTCGTGAAGCGGCCAGAAAGCCGCATCCGACCGAACTGGATACGATCACGCAAGCCACCGACATGCCGGTCGTCTGACGCGCCATGGAATTCGAATTCTGGTGGCTGCTGGCCTTTCCTCTGTTTTTCGTGCTGGGCTGGCTGGCGGCGCGCATCGACATCCGCCAGGTGGTGACCGAATCGCGCGCGCTGCCCAACTCCTATTTCCGCGGACTCAATTTTCTGCTCAACGAGCAGCCCGACAAGGCGATCGAGGCCTTTCTCGAAGTCGTCAAGCTCGAACCTGAAACCATCGATCTGCACTTTGCGCTGGGCGGGCTGTTTCGCCGCCGCGGCGAGTTCGATCGCGCCATCCGCATGCACGAAAACCTGCTCGAGCGCGAAGGCCTGGTCGAAGAGCAGCGCCTGCGCGCGATGAGCGAGCTGGGCCAGGATTACCTGAAGGCCGGCCTGCTCGATCGCGCCGAGCAGGTGTTCGGCAAGCTGCTGGAAACACCGCAGCATGGACTGGCGCGTACCTATCTGCTGGAAATCTACGTGCAGGAGAAGGACTGGCAGAAAGCCATCGACGCTGCGCGCCTGCTGGAAAAGGACACCAGCAAGCCGCTCAATGCCGACATCGCCCACTTCCATTGCGAACTGGCGCTACTGGAAGCGGCGAAGGGCGACCCCGATACCGCCGCCGCCCATCTGCAGCAGGCGCTGGTGGCCAACCGTCAATCGGTGCGCGCCAATCTGATGGCCGGCGACCTGGATGCGGCTGCGGGCAAGCACGAAGCCGCGATTGCCGACTGGCGACTGGTCGAAGCGCAGAGCTCGGCACACATGGCGCTGGTAGTCGAGCGCGTGCTCGGCAGCTATCGCCAGCTGGGACGGTTGGCCGATGGCGTGCAGTGGCTGCGCGCCCTGCACGCGCGGCAACCGTCGCAGGACGTGTTCAACGCGCTGTACCTCGCCGTGTCCGAAGCCGAGGGCGCGGCCGCCGCCAGCCAGCTGGCGCGCGAGGAGCTGCGTCGCAATCCCAGTCTGCGCACGCTGGATCGTCTGCTCGAAGCCCAGCTGATCAATGCCGAGCCCGACGACCGCGAACTGCTGCAGGTGGAAAAAACCCTGGTGGCGTCGCACAGCCAGCGCATGATGCGCTACCAGTGCGGCAGCTGCGGCTTCAAGGCCAAGCAGTTCTTCTGGCGCTGCCCGGCGTGTGGGCGCTGGGACAGCTTCGATCCGGAGCGGCGTGAGGGCGAGAGCTAGGGGCCAGGAGCTCGGGGTCAGGATTCAGGGATCAGGGAATAGGGATGACGCACAAGATTATCGTGGCGCTGGATTTTCCGGACGCGGCCTCGGCGCTGGCACTGGTGGATCGGCTCGACCCTGCACTGTGCCGGCTCAAGGTCGGGAAGGAACTGTTCACCGCGGCGGGGCCGGAACTGGTGCGGGCGCTGGGTACGCGCGGCTTTGAAATATTCCTCGATCTGAAATTCCACGACATCCCCAATACCGTCGCGGCTGCGTGCGCCGCGGCGGCCGGGCTGGGCGTCTGGATGATGAACGTGCACGCCTCGGGCGGGCGCCGCATGATGGTGGCGGCGCAGGAAGCGCTGGCCGGCCTGCCCGATCGCCCGCTGCTGATCGCGGTGACGGTGCTGACCAGCATGAGCGCCGAAGATCTGGGCGAGGTCGGCGTCGACGCTGCGCCGGCCGACCAGGTGCTGCGCCTCGCGCGTCTGACGCAGGCCTGCAAACTCGATGGTGTCGTCAGCTCGGCGCAGGAGGCCGCGTTGCTGCGCGCAGACCTGGGCGCGGATTTCCGCCTGGTCACGCCGGGCATTCGTCCGGCCGGCGCTGCGGTGGGCGACCAGCGCCGCGTGATGACGCCAGCAGAAGCCTTGCGCGCCGGTGCGACCGATCTGGTGATCGGGCGTCCGATCACCGCTGCGGCCGATCCGTTGGCTGCACTCAAACAGATTCAGACAGACATACATACTATCTAGGGAGATGGCGCTGTGAAAATCACGGTAATTGGTACGGGTTATGTGGGGCTGGTCAGCGGGACGTGCCTGGCAGAAGTCGGCAACGAGGTGTTGTGCCTCGACCTCGACCCGAAGAAAATCGAAACGCTGAAGGCCGGCGGCATCCCGATCTACGAACCGGGCCTGGAGGACATGGTGAAGCGCAACGTCGCCGCGGGCCGGCTTTCTTTCACTACCAATGTCGAGGAATCGGTGGCCTTCGGCCAGATCCAGTTCATCGCCGTCGGCACCCCACCGGACGAAGACGGCTCAGCCGACCTGCAATACGTGGTTGCTGCCGCACGCAACATCGGCCGCCACATGACCGACTACAAGCTGGTGGTCGACAAATCGACCGTGCCGGTAGGCACCGCCGACAAGGTGAAGGCGGCGCTGCAGGAGGAACTGGACAAGCGCGGCGTCGCACTCGAATTCAACGTCGCCTCCAACCCAGAATTCCTCAAGGAAGGCGCTGCAGTGGACGACTTCATGAAGCCCGACCGCATCGTGATCGGCACCGACAGCGAGCGTGCCACTCAGCTGTTGCGCCAGCTGTACGCGCCGTTCCAGCGCAACCATGATCGCCTGACCGTGATGGACGTCAGGAGCGCAGAACTCACCAAATACGCCGCCAACGCGATGCTGGCGACGCGCATTTCCTTCATGAACGAACTCGCGGTGCTGGCCGAGAAACTTGGCGCAGACATCGAGCAGGTACGCCACGGCATCGGCTCCGACCCGCGCATTGGCTATCACTTTTTGTATGCTGGCTGCGGTTACGGTGGCTCGTGCTTCCCCAAGGACGTGCAGGCGCTGCGGCGCACGGCACAGGAGAACGGCATCCCGCTGCGTGTGCTCGACGCGGTGGAAGAAGCCAACGACGCGCAGAAGCAGGTGCTGGTCAACAAGCTGACCGCTAAGCTGGGCAAGGACCTCAAGGGTAAGCGCTTCGCGATGTGGGGCCTGGCGTTCAAGCCCAACACCGACGACATGCGCGAAGCGCCCAGCCGCAGCATGCTCGAAGCGCTGTGGGCGATGGGCGCCAGCGTGTCGGCCTACGACCCGGCGGCGATGGAGGAAACGCGCCGTATCTACGGCGAGCGCGCTGATCTGCTTCTGGTCGACAGCCCGATGGATGCGCTGAAGGGCGCCGATGCGCTGTTGATCGTCACCGAATGGAAAGTCTTCCGCAGCCCCAATTTCGACACCATGAAATCGCTGCTGAAGTCGCCGCTGGTGTTTGACGGCCGCAATCTCTACGAGCCGCAGGCGATGCGCGACATGGGTTTCGACTACCTGCCGATCGGGCGGCAGTGATCGTATTGTCTATTCGGCGGATCGGCACGGTACACGGCGCACGATGAAGCAGGTCGTCTGCATGAAATGGGGGCCGCTTTACCCGGCCGACTATGTCAACAAGCTCTATGGCATGGTGCGCCGCAACACCGAAGGGCCGCTGCGTTTCGTCTGCATGACCGACGATGCGCAGGGCGTGCGCGAGGAAGTGGAATGCATGCCGTGTCCCGAGGTCGACGTGCCGCCACCGCGCAATCGTACCGGCTGGCGCAAGATTGCGGTGTGGGCGAAGGAATTACCCGGCATGGAGGGCGACTGGCTGTTTCTCGATCTGGACGTGATCGTGACGGGCTCGCTCGATGTGTTCTTCGACTACGAGCCCCAGGTGTCCTTCATCGTGATGCAGAACTGGACCCAGCCGGGCAAGGGGATCGGCAACACGTCGGTGTTCCGTTTCCGTGTGGGTGCCCACCCCTACATCTACGACCGGCTGGCGCCCGAGTTCGCCGAAATCTACCGACAATACCGGATTGAACAGACCTATATTTCGCGCACCGTCAGCGAAATGAAATTCTGGCCGGACGCATGGTGCGTGCTGTTCAAGACGCATTGCGTGCCGCCGATGCCGCAGCGCTGGTGGAAAGCCCCGGTGCTGCCCGACACGGCGCGCGTCGTGGCCTTTCCGGGTGTGCCCAATCCGCATGAGGCGGTGCAGGGACTGTGGCCGGTCAAAAAGTGGTACAAGAAATTCTACAAGCACATCCGGCCGGCGACCTGGATCAGCGATTACTGGAAAGCCTAGGCACGGGTGGCGGACGAACAATGAACAATGACGATACGACGAAGCCGTGGGGCGCCCTTGCACCTGCAGGCGCAGCGCGCGTTCTGCTGCTGCTGAAGCAATGTGGACTGGCCCGGGGTTCCGCCAAAAAGCACCTCGGCAGGCTGTGGTCGCGGATGGGCCTGGGCACGCCGGTCGATATTCGCTATGCCGGGTTGAAATTCAGGGTGCACCCGTTCGACAACACTGTCGAAAACAAGATGCTGTTCGGATCGAAGCTGAGAGATGAGCAGGAGCTGAACCTGCTGCGTCGCGCGGTAGCCGGCGGCGGCGTGTTTCTCGATGTCGGCGCCAATATCGGATACTACGCGCTGATGGCTGCGCATTTTGGTGCCGGCCGCGTGCTGGCTTTCGAGCCCAACCCCCGGGTCTACGCGCGGCTGCGTTTCAACATTGCGGCAAATGCCCTGGAAGACCGGGTCAAGCCTTTGCAGATGGCCCTGGGCGCGGAAGCCGCGACAATGACCATGATCGTCACGGAACGCGACATGGGGGGAAGCCGCATCGGAAACGACGGCGGCGAGGCGGGCAGCGCGATCAGCGTCGAGATGGCGCCGCTGAGTGAGGTGTTGCAGGATCAGCAGATCGATCGGGTCGATGCGCTGAAAATCGATGTGGAAGGGATGGAGGATGCAGTGCTGTTTCCGTTTTTCGAAACCAGCCCGCGCGCCCTGTGGCCCCGGCTGCTTATTATCGAACACACCAGCCAGCAATCCTGGAAGCGGGATATCCTGTCATGGATGCTTGATTCGGGTTACCGGGAAATCGAGAGAAACCGTTCGAATGCGATGCTTGAGTTGAATCCATGAGCAGCTACAAAACAATCGAGGATACCGTCGGCAACACGCCGCTGGTGCGGCTGAAGCGCATGCCGGGCGAGACGTCTAACACCGTGCTGGTCAAGCTCGAAGGCAACAACCCGGCGGGATCGGTAAAGGACCGCCCGGCGCTGTCGATGATCGAGCGGGCCGAATCGCGCGGCGAGATCAAGCCGGGCGATACGCTGATCGAAGCGACCAGCGGCAACACCGGCATCGCGCTGGCGATGGCAGCGGCGATGCGCGGCTACAAGCTGATCCTCATCATGCCCGAGCACCTGTCGATCGAGCGGCGGCAGACCATGCGCGCCTTTGGCGCCGAGTTGCAGCTGGTCAGCAAGGCCTCCGGCATGGAGGGCGCGCGCGACCTGGCGATCGAAATGGAAAAGCAGGGCATCGGCAGAATCCTCGACCAGTTCGCCAACCCCGACAATCCCGAGGCGCACTACCGCAGCACCGGCCCGGAAATCTGGCGCGACACCCAGGGCAGGATCACCCACTTCGTTTCCAGCATGGGCACCACCGGCACCATCATGGGCTGCTCGCGCTATCTGAAGGAACAGAACCCCGCGATCCAGATCGTCGGCGTGCAGCCGACCGAAGGCGCGCAGATTCCCGGCATCCGCAAATGGCCGGAAGAATACGTGCCGAAAATCTGCGACCCGAAACGCGTCGACCGCATGATCTACGTCAGCCAGGAAGACGCCGAGGAAACCACTCGGCGACTCGCACGTGAAGAAGGCATCTTCGCCGGCATCTCGTCCGGCGGTGCATTGTGGGCGGCGCTGCAGCTGTCGAAGGAAGTCGAAAACGCGGTGATCGTCTCCATCGTCTGCGACCGCGGCGACCGCTATCTGTCGACCGGCGTGTTCCCGGCCTGAATTGACGATGACCCATGGTGGTGATACTTTGGTGTCACCTAGTTGACAGGGACCGTCATGGCTGCCACCACCACACTCAAACTGCCCGAACCGCTCAAGGCGCGGATTGCGCCCTTGGCCGCGGCGGCCGGCAAATCGCCTCACGCCTGGATGATCGATGCGCTGGAAGAGCGCGTCGCGCAATCCGAGGCCTACGCCGCGTTCATGGCCGAGGCCCTGGAGGCCGACCGGCAAATGACTGAGACGGGACTCGGTTATGCCGCTGAGGATGTGCACCAATACCTGCTGGACAAACTCGAAGGCAAAGCGGTCAAGCGTCCCAAACCGATCAAGATCTGATCGATGACGGCGGTTGTCTATACCCTGCAAGCGCTTGATGATCTGGACAGACTGGAAGATTTTCTGCTTGAAGCCGATGTTCCGGCCGCCAGAAAGACCATTCCGCTTATTATCTCGGCAGTTGAAACCCTGCGATTGCATCCAAACATTGGCAGACGTCGAGGAAGCCTGATGCGTGAACTGGTTATTTCGCGTGGAAGCACGGGCTACATTGCGCTGTACCTCTATCACGAAATCCGAGACGTTGTGACCGTGCTCGCGATCCGTCACCAACGCGAAGTCGGGCTATGAACGAAAAACCAACGAACAAACACATCGCCTGATGGCAAAAACAAAAACGATCTACACCTGCACTGAATGCGGCGGACAGTCGCCCAAGTGGCAGGGCCAGTGCCCAGCCTGCAACGCCTGGAACACGCTGGTTGAAACCATTGCCGAGTCGGCCAAGCCGCGCTTTGCCTCGCTGGCGGCGACGAGTACCGTCCAGATGCTGCACGAGGTAGAGGGCAGCGAGGAATCACGCATCGCCACCGATATCGGCGAGCTCGACCGCGTGCTCGGCGGCGGTCTGGTGCCGGGCGGGGTCACGCTGATCGGCGGCGACCCCGGCATCGGCAAGTCGACGCTGCTGCTGCAGGCGATGGCGGGTCTCTCAGGCCGCATGAAGACGCTTTACGTCAGCGGCGAGGAATCGGCACGCCAGGTCGCGCTGCGCGCGCGACGCCTCTCCCTGCCCGAAACCAACCTGCCGGTGCTGCCGGAAATCCGGCTCGAAGCGATCCTCGCGCAACTCACCGACCTGAAGCCCGACGTCGCGGTGATCGACTCGATCCAGACCGTGTATTCGGAGGCGCTGACGTCCGCGCCCGGCTCGGTGGCGCAGGTGCGCGAATGCGCGGCGCAGCTGACGCGCCACGCCAAGCAGACCGGCACCGCGATCATTCTGGTCGGCCACGTCACCAAGGAAGGCGCGATCGCTGGCCCGCGCGTCCTGGAGCACATCGTCGATACCGTGCTGTATTTCGAGGGCGACACCGGATCGTCATTCAGGCTCGTCCGCGCGTTCAAGAACCGCTTCGGCGCGGTCAATGAAATCGGTGTGTTCGCGATGACCGAGAAGGGACTCAAGGGCGTCTCCAACCCCTCGGCGATTTTCCTGTCGCGCCACGGCGAGCCGGTGCCGGGTTCCTGCGTGCTGGTGACGCAGGAAGGCACCCGGCCCTTGCTGGTGGAAATCCAGGCACTGGTCGACGCGAGCCACGCGCCGAGCCCGCGTCGTCTCAGCGTGGGCCTGGAGCAGAACCGCCTCGCCATGCTGCTCGCCGTGCTGCACCGCCACGCGGGAATCGCCTGCTTCGATCAGGATGTGTTCGTCAATGCGGTGGGCGGGGTGAAGATCAGCGAGCCCGCCGCCGACCTCGCGGTGCTCGCCGCCATCGTGTCCTCACTCCGAAGCCAGCCGCTGCCCGACAAGCTGGTGATGTTCGGCGAAGTGGGCCTGGCCGGCGAAATCCGCCCGGTGCAGCGCGGCCAGGAGCGTCTGAAGGAAGCCGCCAAGCTCGGCTTCACCCAGGCCATCGTGCCGGCGGCCAACCAGCCAAAGCAGAAAATTGCCGGCATGGAAATTCATCCCGTACATCGGCTGGACGAGGCGATCCGGTTCTTCCGGGAGCACTGAGTTCTGCCGGCCGGGCGCGGCGAACGCCCGTCGTCATTCCGGCTTAAACAAGCCGGCTTACTGGTTCCCTTTGGCGGGGCGTCCGGTCTTGATGACGTCGAGACGACGCAGCGCTGTAACGACCGATGCGTCGCTCAGTTTCGCCAGATTGGCCACCGCTGCGCGCAGAATCTCGCTTTTCTTGGCCGGCATCCCCGCAGCGAGACAGCGCTTCTTGAGTGCCGCAATCAGGGCGTATTCACCTTCCGGCATGGTGAAACTGTCACGGACCAACTTGGGTTTTTTCGTCTTGACGGGCTTGCCGGCCTTGGCGGTTTTGGCAGCCAGGAGCGCGGGTTTGCTTGCAGCTTTTTTGACCGGAGGTGATTTTCTTGTGGGAGCGGCGCGTGCGACGGGTTTTTTCGCTATTGCGGCCTTGGCCGGGGCTTTGCTTCGGGTTGCAGGCGCGGATGCGGCGGGTTTCGTGGCTTGCGCGTCGATTGGTTTCTTGTCGTTTTCTGCCATGTCAGGACTCCAAATAACGATACGAAATAAACAGTTTATATAGTTTTAAATCGCGCTCAAGTTAAGGATTTGTGACAGCGGCGCACGATCCTGCATGACGGATGCAGAAACGATTATCTCAGATAGGCTTCGGTGGCGTAGCGACGCATCATGCGGTGGCTGTTGAAGTAGGCCGCATTCCGGCTGATGGCGCCTTTCATGACGGCGGTCCAGCCCGGACGGTCGTTGTACCAAAGCGGCAGGATCACCTGTTCCAGCTTGTCGTACAGGGCCACGGCATCATGGCCGTTGGCGGTGGGGGTGTCGTCGCCTACTGCCCAGCCGGTCACGCCCTCCAGGCAGCCCTCCACCCACCATCCGTCCAGTACGGAAAACTGAGGCACGCCATTGAAGGCGGCCTTCATGCCGCTGGTGCCAGAGGCTTCCAGGGGACGCAGGGGTGTGTTGAGCCACAGGTCCGATCCGGACACCATGTGCAGCGCCAATGTCATGTCGTAGTCGGGCAGAAATGCCATGGGAATGTCTCCCGCCAGCTCGCGAATGTGGGCGTGCAGCGTCTCGATGAGCTGCTTGCCCGCAGTGTCGTTCGGGTGGGCCTTGCCGGCCATGACGATCTGGAAGGGAAATTTTCCGGCGATGGCCTTGAGGCGTTCCATGTCGGTGAACATCAGGTCCGCACGCTTGTAGGCCGTCATGCGCCGCGCGAAGCCCAGGATGGGCTGATCCGCATCCAATTCCAGCCCGATCAGTTCCCGCACCTTCTCCACCAGCGCCTGTTTGGCTGCCTGGTGCGCCGCCCACAGCACCTCGTCCGGGATGCGGTCGGCCCGTGTCAGGAGCTCCGGTTCATGGCACCAGCCCGGCACATGCTGGTCGTACATCATGGCAAAGGGGACGCTGGTCCAGGTGGAGGCATGCACGCCGTTGGTGACCGCGTGCACCGCGTAGCCGGGGAATATCTGCCGGGAGACTTCGGCATGGCGCTTGGCCACCCCGTTCACGTACTCCGACAGGTTGAGGGCCAGGCGGGTCATGTTGAGCCTGTCTTCGCCGGCCAGCAGCTTGATTGTCCCCAGATCCAGTTGGTCGCCATAGATGCGCCGCACCAGGCTGTAGTCGAATTTGTCGTGGCCCGCTTCCACCGGCGTATGCGTGGTGAAGGTGCACAGCTCCCGCACGCGGGGCAGGTCGTAGGGACTTTCGCCGGGCCGCAGGCCTTCGTGGGGATGGGCGAAACGCCGAAGCAGCGCCAGGGTGAGGAAGGCCGAATGGCCCTCGTTCATGTGGTAACCCATGAGCTTGAAGCCAAGGGCCTGCAGCATGGCGATGCCGCCGATGCCCAGCACCGCTTCCTGCTTGATCCGATAAGCCTCGTCGCCGCCGTACAGATGGCGGGTGATGTCACGGTCGCGCGGATCGTTCACAGGCAGATCAGTATCCAGCAGCAGGATGGGCACGCCGTCGTCGACCCAGGAATTCAGCACGTAGAGCCATCCGCCCACCCACACCTGGCGATCCTCAAGCTCCAGCGCCACCGTGGCCTGAAGTCGGCTCGCGTAGCGGGCCGGGTCCCAGTCGTCGGCGAGTTCGACCTGCCGGCCCTGCGGATCGATCGCCTGGCGAAAGTAGCCGGCCCGCGATACAAGGGTGACTGCTACCATCGGCACCCCGATGTCCGCCGCGGCGCGCAGGGTGTCACCCGCCAGCACGCCGAGTCCGCCGCTATAGGTCGGGATATCGCTCTCCATGGCGATCTCCATCGAGAAATACGCCACCCTGGGCTTGTGGACAAAGGTTTCGGTCTTGCTTGTTGCTTCGGACATGGGGGCTATCGTGTGATGATCGGCCAGATGACAGCCAGTCAGGTCTGGTTACCGTCAGGTGATGGCACCCGGGTGCATTCGTGAGCGTTTGCCCAATCTAACCTGGGCAAGCGTGTCACTTGTTCTTCGATTTCTTGCTGATTTCGGCCATGCGTGTGCGCCATTCCTGCAGTTCCTCGTCTTCGATTTCGAGTTGAATGGCCACGACTTCCTGCACGCTCATTTTCTTGTCTTCCAGTCTGCGCATGAGCTTGGACCGCATTCTGGCCAACAAACGCTCGGTTTCCTCCTGCTCCAGCTGCCTGGCCTTTTCGAGGTATTCATCCGCGGGTTTTCTCATCGCAACGTTTCCTTCATTTTTAGAAACTTAGGTTCAAAGCTACACCCATATCCGATTGATTGGCTACCTCGCCCTGTAACAATCGGGCCGGTACCCTGCACGCGCATTGCGCAACAAGAGAAGCATGCACAAAAGCTTCTTGTCCATGTCATAGATGTTTCATTTTCAGGTGTCAGAATTTCTGTCCCACTGGAACAATGTTTGCACTGGAGTCCGCCATGGAGACAGCAAGCAGCCTGCAGCAGATAACTTCTCACCTCCACCCACATGCCCCGACGGGGGGTCACGGCCTTCGGGCCATCGATCTGGCAACGCTGACCCTGGATGACCTGGGTGTGATCCGCGATTGCAGCCGGGCGTGCGAGCCGGTATTCGGCTACCAGCCGGACGAATTGATCGGCCGCCACATTTCCGTTCTACTGCCACAACTGCCGGATGCCGACCTGGTGCAGGATGGCCGCATCAATTCGCGGCTGGCCTTTCTGTGCCACTGCGCCTTTGCCTTCCAGGCCCGGTGCCGCGATGGCCGGTTCTTTGCCAGCGAGCTGTTCATCAACCGCCTCGACACCCACAATGTGGTGGTTCTGGTGCGCAATCTCGACATGTCCAGATCGACGGGCCTGAATGCCCTCAAGCCGGTCCACTGAGTGGTTTCGAAGACGGTCGCTGTGGCAGGCTGCCCCAACGATGTTTGCCCGGATACGCGGGGCGTGGAACAGGCCCTGTCGGAGCTCACGCACATTCGGGCGGATATGGTCGCCAACGAGTCCAGGACGCAGCCGCATCTCGCTGAGATTCACACGAATTACCGCGACAGTGCCCGCAATCTCCTGCATTACCTGGCCCTGCGCCGTCGCGACCTTCGACCGCTGCAGCGCTCCCTGGCCGCGATGGGGGTGTCTTCACTCGGACGGGCCGAGTCAAATGTGCTGGCATCGGTTGATGCGGTGCTGCGGGTGCTGGGCACCCTTGTACGCGGCGCCTGTCAGGACGCCCCGCGGGCACCAGACGAATTTGAGTTCGCCCGCGGCGAACGGCTGCTGGCCGAACACACCGACGCCTTGCTCGGCCCGGCGACGAACGGCCGCCCGGTGCGGATCATGGTCACCATGCCGAGCGAGGCGGCCGACGATTACCTGCTGGTTCATCATCTGCTGCAGCAAGGCATGGACTGCATGCGCATCAATTGCGCGCACGACGATGCCGCAGCCTGGGCCCGCATGATCGAGCACCTGAAACAGGCGGAGCGCGCGCTGGGACGCTCCTGCAGGGTATTCATGGACCTGGCCGGTCCAAAGCTGCGTACCGGCCCGCTGGAACCCGGCCCCGCCGTGATCCGGATCCACCCCTGCCGCGATGCCTACGGACGGGTCACGGCGCCGGCGCGGGTGTGGTTGAGTCCGGAAGACGCCCCTGTGCAGCCGCCTTCGCCGGCAAGCGCGTGCCTGCCCGTGCCGTCCGACTGGCTGGCCCGTCTGCAGGTTGGGGATGTCGTGAAATTCACTGATGCCCGGGATTCCAGGCGCTCCTTCAAGATCGTCGACGTGGCCGGCCAGGGATGCTGGGCGGAAGCGGGCCGTACCGCCTACCTCGTCCCGGGGACGCGTCTTCAGGCGGCGCCGGGTCAAGGCGAGGCGGATGCGCGCGCGTGCCGACTCGGCGCTTTGCCGCTGGGGGATACCGCCATTCCCTTGCAAAAGGGCGACCTGCTGATCGTGACCCGCGATCTGAAGCCGGGACGCGCGGCAACTTACGACAGCATGGGCGAAATCCTGACGCCGGCGATGATCGGCTGCACCATTCCGGACGTCTTCGAGCATGTGCGGGCGGGGGAGGCGATCTGGTTCGACGACGGCAAGATCGGCGGCGTCATCGAGAACGTGGAGCCGTCGCAGGTGCGCGTCCGCATCACGCAGGAATACCTGAGGCCCGTCAACCTGCGTGCCGACAAGGGGATCAACCTGCCCGACAGCGAGCTGCGCATCGCAGCCATGACGGACAAGGACATCGAGGACCTGCCCTTCGTGGTCCAGCATGCGGACATCGTCGGGCTGTCCTTCGCCAATTGCGCCCAGGACGTGGCCGCGCTTCAAGAGCGGCTGGCAAGCCTGGGGAGCCGGCAGCCGGCCATCGTGCTCAAGATCGAAACGCGGCGCGGCTTCGAGAACCTGCCTGACATGCTGTTGACCGCCATGCGTGCGCCCCAGTGCGGGGTGATGATCGCCCGCGGCGACCTCGCCGTCGAGTGCGGCTTTGAGCGGATGGCGGAAGTTCAGGAGGAAATTCTGTGGCTGTGCGAGGCGGCTCACGTCCCCGTGATCTGGGCGACCCAAGTGCTGGAAACGCTCGCCAAGGAAGGCCGACCCTCGCGCGCCGAGATCACCGATGCCGCGATGGGGCTGCGGGCCGAATGCGTCATGCTCAACAAGGGACCTTATGTCCTCAGCGCCGTGCGGGCGCTGGACGACATCCTGCGGCGGATGCATGCGCACCAGGCCAAGAAGCGGTCCATGCTGCGGGCACTTAGGCTGGCCCACAAGTTGCCGATCGAATCGGGCGTGGACACTTGACAACCGGGCCTGAATCTTAAGCATCTGGTTTCATCTCCGGTTCGAGTCCTCTCAAGGCACGCCTCAAGTCATTCCTTGACCGTGCCTTCCATCGGACGGCCCTTTGCCAGCGGTGTGGGTCCTGGTGAACTCGGGGCAAGCTGCCTAGTCGAGAGGCGGCGGACGGGGGCGCGTGTCACCTGGGTCGGGCATCGCGCCGGCTTTCAGCGACCCGTCCTCGTTCGCATACACCTTGGTGAATTCCGCCCCCAGCAGAAAGATCTGCGTGGCGTAATATACCCACGCCAGCAACACGACCAGCGACCCTGCGGCCGCGAAGGATTCGGTCACGGCGCTCTTGCCGAGGTACAGTCCGATCAGCAACTTGCCGACCTCGAACAGCACGGCCGTCACCCCGGCGCCGATCCATACGTCGCGCCAGGCGATGCGAACAGACGGCATCAGCTTGAAGATCATCGCGAACAGCAAGGTGCTGATGAACACCGACACCAGCATGTTGAGGCACTGCAGCACGGTTTCCCATCCGAGCATCAAGCCGTGGGTCCATTGACCGAAGGCGGCGAGCGCAGCGCTGACGACCAGCGACAGCATCAGCAGGAATGCCAGCCCGAGGATCAGCCCGAAAGACAGCAGCCGCGTCCTCAGCAGCGCCCAGATGCCGGAAGGCTTGGCCGACTCGGGCACATGCCAGATGCGATCCATTGCCCGCTGCAATTCGGCGAATACGGTCGTCGCGCCGATTACCAGCACGACCAGACTCACCAACCCGGCTACCATGCCGCGCCCGGTATCGCTGGCGCTGCGCAATAAGGTTTGCACGAAGACCGCGCCTTCACGGCCGATCAGCCCGCCGAGCTGCGCCACGATTTGTCCCTCTACTGCCTCACGACCGAACAGCGCGCCGGCCACGGCAATCACGATCACCAGCAGCGGGGCGAGCGAGAATATCGTGTAATAGGCGATCGCCGCCCCCATGCTCATTGCGTAATCGGCCATGTAGGCCGCGACGGCCTTGCGGCCCAGGTCGAATATGTGCTTGGGGCTGATCATGACGGTTGCCTCTGCTCTTGTGGTGCGGCTCCGGCCATGACGGCGGGCGCGCTCTTTGTATAGCAAAGTCGGGCGCACGCCGTAGCCAGTTCAAACGGCCAGGCCCGGCTTCGGTCCCTCGAGCAGTGTGGCTTGCCTGATGCGCGGCGCGAGCGGCTAACCCATCACCTGCCCATGCTCGCGCGTGTCGTGGAATGCGACCTTGGGCCAACGTTCCTGCGCCAGTTGCAGGTTCACCCGCGTATCCGCCAGATACACCAGATTGCCGTCGACGTCTTTCGCCAGCTTCAGCGTGTTGGCCTTGGTGAATTCGGCGAGGTGTTGGGCGTCCGGGCAGGTGACCCAGCGCGCGGTGTAGATGCCGGCGTTCTCGAACGTGGCGTCGACGCCGTATTCGGTTTTGAGGCGATGGGCGACGACTTCGAACTGCAACTGGCCAACCGCGCCGATCAATAGCGTGTTGTCGACGAAGGGCTCGAACACCTGCACCGCGCCTTCCTCGCCCAGTTCCAATAAGCCCTTGTTCAGCTGCTTGGCACGCAGCGGGTCGCGCAGGCGCGGGCGGCTGAAGAGCTCGGGGGCGAAGTAGGGGATGCCCTTGTATTGCAGCGCCTCGCCTTCGGTGAGGGTGTCGCCAATGTGCAGTTGGCCGTGGTTGTGGATGCCGATGATGTCGCCGGCCACCGCGTCTTCCATGCGCGTTCGTTCGTTGGCCATGAAGACGACCGCGTTGGCGATTTTCATGTCCTTGCCGGTGCGGCGGTGGCGCACCTTCATGTTGGGGCTGTAGCGGCCGGAGCAGACGCGGAAGAAGGCGATGCGGTCGCGGTGCTGCGGGTCCATGTTGGCCTGGATCTTGAACACGAAGCCGGTGAATTTCGGTTCGGTGGGATCGACCACACGCTCGACCGCCTCGCGCGGCTGCGGCGGTGGCGCCCAGTCGGCCAGCGCGCGCAGCACTTCGCGCACGCCGAAGTTGTTGATGCCGGAGCCGAAAAACACCGGCGACTGTTTGCCTTTCAAAAAGGCATCCAGTTCGAAGCCGACGCCGGCGCCGCGCACCAGTTCGATTTCCGACAGCAGGGTATCGGCTTCGAGCGGGAAGCGTTCACGCAGCGCCTCATCGGCCAGGCCCTGCAGCGATTCGAACTGCTGACCGGCATTCTCTTCGCCGGCCTTGAAGCGCAGGATTTCGTCCTTGATCAGGT
>Ga0180009_10000999_pt1 | contig 35600 bp, 39 predicted proteins | sample OS_PC_MetaG_FD_123537 | JGI IMG/M metagenome (GOLD analysis project Ga0180009, IMG submission 123537) | Groundwater microbial communities from the Aspo Hard Rock Laboratory (HRL) deep subsurface site, Sweden - OS_PC_MetaG | ecosystem: Environmental > Aquatic > Deep subsurface > Groundwater... | reverse complement strand
GCATGATGACGATGGCACCGCTGGCAGGATCATGACGCATGGCGGCCTCCGGCAATCTGCGTGCGCAGACCGTCATAGCGTTCGACATTGGCCTTGGGTTCGCGGCGCAGGACCAGTGCCTGCTGCGTATCGAGATCAGGGCCGCCGATCGTCTTGCCGTCGATCAGCCGGTGCAGGAGATTGATCACATGTGTTTTGGTCGGTACGCCCTCGGCCAGGGTCAGCTCCACGGCGGTAAGCACAGCCTGTTCGTCGTGGTGCAGCACAAGAGCCAGGATATCGACCATCTCGCGATCACCACCTGGGCGGCGCAGCATGTGATCCTGCAACTGCCTGAAGGCTGGCGGCAATTCCACAAATGGCGCACCATTACGCAAGGCACCGGGTTTGCGCTGGATGACGGCAAGGTAATGCCGCCAGTCGTAGTTCGTTCGCGGCAGTTTGTTGTGGCTGCGTTCAATAACCCGCACATGTTCGCACAGGATGTTGCCCTCGGCCGCCACGACCAGTCGGTCCGGATAGATACGCAGGCTGACAGGCCGGTTGGCAAAAGACGCCGGCACGCTGTACCGATTGCGCTCGAAGCTTATCAAACAAGTGGGCGAGACGCGTTTGCTCAGTTCGATGAAGCCGTCAAAAGCAACAGGCAAGGGCATCAGCGCGGCCTGTCAATGCCGCGTGAATTTTCCCCAGAAGTGCCGAAGTAAAATTCCCCATTTATGCCGATGTCGACGACATGGAGAGTTGAGGGTTTTTCGGCGGCCGGCCGCGTGGTTTTTCAGGAGGAGCGAATGCGGGAGGCGCGATGAGGGCTTTGGAGCGAACATGCTCCGGCATGAGTTCGGCGTGCTGCCGCAACCGATAGCTGGACCCTTCGATCTGCACGACGACGGCCTGATGCAGCAATCTGTCGAGCAGAGCCGTCGCGACTACGGGATCTCCGAAGACATCGCCCCATTCTGCAAAGCCGCGGTTTGACGTCAGGATCATAGCGCCACGTTCATAGCGCGCATTGACGAGCTGAAAGAACAGATTGCCGCCGCCCTGGACAACCGGCAGATAGCCGATCTCATCAACGATAAGCAGGCTCGGCCTGCAGAAGAAGCGAATGCGCTCCTGCAGCCTGCCTTCCCGTTCTGACCGGGCAAGCGAACCGATCAGGTCCGTGAGCGTAGTGAAGTACACGCTCTTTCCCGCCTTCACAGCTTCAACGCCGAGCGCTGTGGCTAGGTGGCTCTTTCCTGTGCCTGGTGGGCCGAGGAAATGGATCGCTTCGTGCCGATCGACGAAACCGAGCTGCGCGAGGGTGAAGATGCGATCGCGGTCAAGAGAGGGCTGGAAGGTAAAGTCGAACCCGGCGAGCGTCTTGATCGTTGCAAGCCTGCCCATCCGCAAGGCGGTCTTGATGCGGCTGTTCTCGCGCAGCGTCAGTTCCTCGGACAAGAGGATATCGATGGCCTCAAGTGCGGATAGCTCACCGTGCTCGAGGCGGCGCACGACATGGTCAAGCGCTTACAGTGCGCGCGGCATCTTCAGACCGACGAGATCATGACGGATACGGTCGATCATCGACGGAATGGGGTCGAGGGTCGCGCTCATGGTCGATTCTCCTGTGCCAAAACCTGGCCGACGGCATCATAGAAGGCGAGCGATCGCTGCAGCACGGTATCGCCGGCGGGTTTGACGACATGGGAATCCTGCCGTGTCCCCGGCCAGTGTTGCGGTTGAATGGGTCGCCGATGATCCGGATGAACCCGGCGCTGTTTACGGCCCTCCAGGACGGGATGAACCGCGATCAGCGTACCGTTCTCGAAGATCCGGACCTCGTCGGCGAGAGAGTGGACCTCAACCATTCGGCTTCGCGTCGCATCCGGAACGCTGTAGGTATTGCCACCGACGCTGACCATGCCCTCCCGCGATACGCGCCGCTCCAGCTTCAGAACGGATTTGAACGGCGCCAGCGGTAACGGTCGCAGGTGCGGCCGCTCCTCGGCGAAGGCTTCATTGACGAAGCGCAGGGTTGTTGCATGCTTCCTCGGATTGGCGACGGTGTCCAGCCAGTACCGGAGCTGAGCGTTCAGGTCGTCCAGATTGCGGAACGAGCCGGCCAGGAAGAAGTCCTCGCGGATGTACCGGAACGGCCGCTCGACTTTACCCTTTGTCTTGGCGCGATAGGGTTCGCATGCCTTCGGGTGGAAGCCGTAGTGGCGTGCCAGGTCGATGAGTGCGCGATTGTAGATGATACCTTCCGTTTGGCCTTCGCCGATGACGGCGGTCTTCATCCGGTCAAAGAGCACCTCCGTTGGAACGCCGCCAAGGGCCTCAAAGGCCGCGATATGGCAGCGCAGGACTGTAGGCAGGTTCTGATGCATGACGAAGCGCGCCCATATGAGGCGGCTGTGGCCCAGTACCATCGAGAACAACCACACGATCCTCGGCGTCGTCGGTTCGTCGGCGAAGACGACGTGGAACTGGGCGAAATCGGCCTGGGACCATTCGGTGTTTTCGAAGAACCGGGACCAACCACTTATTTGCCGATGGCACACTAATTGAAGCCTGGGCATCGATGAAGAGCGTCAAGCCGAAGGATGGTTCGGGCGCGCCGCCGGCTGGCGGCGGTGGCCGCAATGCAGAGGCAGACTTTCATGGCGAGAAGCGCACCAATGAGACGCATGCCTCGACGACCGACCCGGATGCCCGGCTTTACAGGAAAGGCAATGGCAAGGAGACCAAGCTCTGCTTCATGGGGCATGGCCTGATGGAGAACCGCCACGGCCTTCTGGTCGATGCCTGCCTGACCGAGGCCGGCGGGCATGCCGAACGGGTGGCGGCCCTGCATATGATCGAGTCCCGCGCCGACCGGCCACATACGATTACGCTTGGAGCCGACAAGGCTTACGACACGCAAGACTTCGTCAACGAGTTGCGCTCGATGCGAGTGACGCCGCATGTGGCGCAGAACATCAACGGCCGTCGTTCGGCGATCGATCTGCGCACGACACGCCATGCCGGCTACCGCGCCAGCCTGCGGATCCGCAAGCAAATCGAGGAGGCGTTCGGCTGGATCAAGACCATTGCCGGGCAGGACAAGACGAAGTTTCGTGGTCGCGACCGCGTCGGATGGGCCTTCACCTTCGCGGCCGCCGCCTATGACCTGGTTCGATTGCCGAAGCTGATGGCGGCGTCGCCATGAGCGCCGCCTCGAACTGCCGCCTGATCGGCTGCTGGCGGATCGTCGAGGCCGATCTTTGGGAGCGCGACCATCTCGACCTGGTCGAGCCCGCCATGATCGCAATCGGAACTGACGGTCATGGCGAAATCGCCTTCGGCGCGCTGCAGGCCGGCTTCGATCTCGGCTACAGTCAATCACTGGTCCACTTAACGTGGGCCGGATTTGAAGAAATGGACGAAGTCTCAGGCGACGGACATGCCGAATTGCTCGATGACGGCACAATCGAGATCACGTTCGCCTATCACAACGGCGACGAGGCCGTCCTCAAGGCCAAGCGAGAGACTTCTTCAACCGCCTGTTAGGCGATCCCATTCGCCTTGGCGATGAAATCTGACAAATGCGGCACATAATCTTCGGGGCCGTCGCCGCTGTTGGCCATCGCGAGGGCGAATGCGTTCTTGACGGCGCTGGACATGGTGGTCGTTACCGTGACGGCGTTGGCCATTGATTCGACATAGCGCATGTCCTTGTAGGCATTGCCGAGGGTGAATTTGTGCGCTTCGCGGTTGCCCTCCAGCGCATAGCCCATGAAGGTCTGGTAGAAGCCGCAATCCATCCGCCCGCCGCGGATCACCTTGTCGAATTCGGCAATCGGAATCCCGACCTTGCGCGACAGTGCCAGGGCTTCGGAATACAAGGCTGCATAGCCCAGCGAGATAAAGTTGTTGAGCAGCTTCATCCGGTGTCCATCGCCGATGCCGCCGATATGCACGATCTTGGCGGCCCAGGTGGCGATCGCCGGCTCAATCCGGGCAAACACCGCATCGTCGGCGCCGACCATGCAATCAAGCGTGCCCTCCCAGGCTTCCTTGGGTGTGCGGCTTAGCGGGGCATCGGCGAAGTCGACGCCAATTTCGGCCAGCTCAGCGGCAATGCGCTGCGTGACGGTGGGGTCGCTGGTCGAGCAATCAACAATCACACTGCCTTTGGCCAGACTGGGCTTCAACGCGGCAACTGCAGCTGCAACCTCGGGTGATCCGGTCAGGCATAGAAAGATAAGGGTGCATGAGCTTGCCATTTCCTCCATCGATTTCGCCTCGGTCGCACCGCGCGCCACCAAATCTTCTACAGGGGCGCGATTGCGATGGGCAATCACCGTCAGGGGGTAGCCCTTTTCAACGATGTTCTTGGCCATGCCATGACCCATCAGGCCGATGCCGATAAAACCAACGTTTTCATTTGCTTGCGTCATATTTTGTCTCCGAAAGGGGTGTCAGGAAAGGTTAGAGCGGGCACGCAGGTCCGCCACTTGTTCCGGCGTCAGCGGGCGCAGGGCATGGTTTTGCAGCATCAGGAACAGCTTGGCGGTTTCTTCGAGCTCTTCCGTGGCATATTGGGCATTGGCAAGCGAGGTGCCGGCCACCACAGGGCCGTGGTTGGCCAACAATACTGCGTGATGTTTGCTCGCCAAGGCTTTTACGGCATGCGCCAGATCGAGATCACCGGGGGCGAAATACGGCACCAAGGGCAGGCGGCCCACGCGCATGACGTAATAGGCGGTAAGCGCGGGTAGTACATCGGCAGGATCAATATCGCGTAATATGCTGACGGCGGTGGCGTGGCTGGAATGCAGATGCACCACCGCTGCCGCATCGGCCCGCTCGCCATACATCGAAAAATGCAAGAACGCCTCTTTGGTGGGCTTATCTCCCGAAACCAGCCGCCCCGTGGCATCGAACAGCGACAGGCGCGTAGGTTCCAGCGCCCCCATCGACGCGTTGGTCGGCGTCATTAGCCAGCCACCATCCGATAGCCGGACCGAGATATTGCCGCTGGACCCGGCGGTAAGGCCGCGGTCGAACAGCGAGGCGCCGACGCGGCAAATTTCATCACGGGTGCGGTTTATTTCAGACATCTGCATGCTCCGTTTCAAGCAAGGACCATGCTTTAAGAAAGAAATCCGGTGTGCCGAAGTTGCCCGATTTCAGCGCGAGGGCAAGGTCGGGCGTGCCAAGGCTGCGGGTCCAAGGCACGCCGGGGTCAATTTCGGGGCCGATTTCCAGCATAGTTACGCCAAGCGACGCCACAACCGCGCCAGAAGTTTCGCCCCCCGCGATCAAAAAACGGGTAAACTTTTCGTCGCGCAGTCGGCGCGCGACATCGGCAAGAACGCCTTCTACCAGCGCCCCTGATTCATGTTGACCCAGACGGCCTTGGATGGCCTGCAATGCTTCGGGTGTGGTGCTGGAATAAATCACCGGCGGCGTCGACGCGGCCTGCTGCACGGCCCATTCGGCCACATCTGCAGCCCGTTGCCGCCCGTCGGCCAAGGCTGCTACGTCGAGGGCGAGGGACGGCAAACCCGCCGCCTGTGCTGCCGCAATCTGCCCGCGCGTTGCCACCGAACAGGATCCCGCCAAAATGACCGACCGACCCGGTTGTGCCTGCATGCGCGGCTGTGGGGCGCGTGGGGTCACCCGCCCGGCCTTGACGAAATTTGCCGCTAACCCCATTCCGATACCCGAACCACCGGTGACCAGCCTCATGTCGGCGCAGGCTGCACCGATGGTGTGCAGATCAGCATTTTTCAGCGTATCCACAATCAAGATACGACGTCCCGCCGCGCAATGGGCGGTGATTGCGGCGCGAATCGCGGCTTCGCCCTGCCAAATCGTGGCAATATCCACAAGTCCGATTGGCAGCGCTGTCTGCCGACCCAGCACCCGCACAAGATTGGCATCATGCATCGGATTCAGAGGGTGATCTTTCAATGGACTTTCGGACAAAAGATCATTGCCGACGAACAAGTGTCCTTTGTAGGTAGTACGTCCAGCGGCAGGAAAAGACGGGCAGGCGATGGTGATATCTGTCCCAGTCAGACCCATCAGTGCCTCAGTCACTTGGCCGATGTTCCCCGCATCGGTCGAATCAAAGGTTGAGCAATATTTGAATAGAAGCTGCTCTGCCCCGGCTGCCAGTAGGGCCCTTGCAGCGGAAAGTGACATGTCCACCGCCTCGGGCGCTGCGATCGAGCGTGATTTCAGGGCGATGACAACGGCATCGGCGATCGGAAAATCTTGGCCAGGAGCTGGAGTCCCCATGACTTGAACCGTGCGCAATCCTTCGCGCGACAGCATCAAACATAGGTCAGTGGCCCCGGTAATATCATCTGCAATTGCGCCAACCAGCACGATCGTTTTTCCTTTTTCCTGGCACAGAGGGCACGCCTTACCGCCACTCTGAATGCGATGACCAGAGTTTGACCGGTCCGATGGTTTGAAACGGCAAATTGGCGTTAAAAAATCCCGTATGTTGTCATTCGTTCGACTTGCATTTCGGTTCTTTCATGCGTTAACGATGTAAATGACAACGCTATCATTCCAGTGTTATCAACAAAAGGTCAAGACCCTACCCATCGGCACAATCGCCAAAACCACATCAAACCGAGGTTTCTGACATGAACAGCAAATACGGCCGGAAAGTCTGCATCATCGGCTTGGGTTCGATGGGCTTCGGCATGGCAACAAAGTTGTTACGCGACGGATTCGATGTGGTGGGCTTTGATTTGAACGCCGATGCGATGGCACGCTTTGTCGCCGAGGGGGGACATGTTGCCGATAGCCCGAAAGCCGCGGCATCGGGCGCAGATGTCATTCTGTGTGTGGTGGTGAACGCCGCACAGACCGCAGCGGTACTGTTTGGCGCCGGTGGGGCTGCTTCCGCAATGGCCAAGGGCGGGGTGATCCTGTCTTGTGCCACCATGCCGCCAGAGGCGGCCTGGGATTTTGCTGTGCAGAGTGAAGGGCTTGGATTGCTTTACATCGACGCGCCCATCAGCGGCGGTGCTGTCAGATCTGCCGCGGGGGATCTCACGATCATGGCTTCGGGCGCGCCAGAGGCATTCGCACATGCGCGACCGGTTCTCGATTCCATTGCCGGGAAGGTATACGAATTGGGCGACAAGGCAGGGATAGGGGCCGCCTTCAAGATCGTGAACCAGCTTTTGGCGGGCGTGCATATCGCCGCCGCCTGCGAGGCAATCACTTTTGCCAAAGCTATGGATCTGGACATTGCCAAGGTCTATGAGGTGATAACTGCGTCGGCTGGTAATTCATGGATGTTTGAGAACCGAGTGCCGCATATTCTCGATGGCGATTATTCGCCCCGAAGCGCAGTTGATATATTCACCAAGGACCTTGGCATCGTCTCCGATATCGGGCGCGACCTCAAATTTCCGACCCCTATTGCATCGATGGCGTTGCAGTTGTTCGTGATGACTGCCGCCGCTGGCATGGGGCGCGACGACGATGCGTCGGTCGCGCGCATGATCGCCGGGCTTGCGGGGCTCGACCTGCCTGGAATGGAGGACTGAACTATGTCGCGTTTCGCTGCAAACCTGACGATGATGTTCAACGAAGTCGGTTTCATGGATCGGTTTTCGGCGGCGGCAAAAGCAGGGTTTGACGCTGTGGAATACCTGTTCCCCTATTCGTTCGATGCGGGTCAGATAGCGGAGGCACTTCAACGCGACGGGCTGACCCAAGCGTTGTTCAACCTTCCGCCTGGTGATTGGGATGGGGGCGAACGCGGTTTGGCTGCGCTGCCGGATCGCCAGAAGGACTTTCGCGAATCGGTGAAGATCGCGCTGTCCTATGCGGCGGTTACGGGTGTTGGTCGCGTGCATATGATGAGCGGTCTGGCGGATCGGACTGACCGGGCCGCACAAAAGGCCTATTGTGATTCGCTGGAATTTCTGTGTGACGCGGCCGGGGTTTCGGGGCTGGATGTGCTGATCGAGCCGATCAACAGTCGTGACATGCCAGGCTATTTTCTAAATGATTTCAATTATGCAGCGGATCTGATCGCAAGCATTGATCTTCCAAATCTGAAGTTGCAGTTTGATGTCTACCACCGCCAGATCATCCATGGTGATGTACTGATGGGTCTGCGCCAGATGATGCCAATTATCGGCCATGTACAGATTGCCGCGGTTCCGCTGCGCAATGAACCAGGTACGGGCGAGCTGGATGATTTTCGGATTCTACGCGAGATGGATGCCTTGGGATACACTGGCTACGTGGGCTGTGAGTATCGCCCCGCTGGAGATACCGTCACCGGGCTTGACTGGATGAGCCGCTTGCCCAGCAAAGGCTGACGCGCCCGACTCGTCGGCGGGCGCGTCGGCTTTCATTCCACCGCGAAATCCTTGTGCAACGCCAGATCGGCTTCGCCAAACCGCGCACTCGCAAAGTTGCGCTGGTGCCAATAGGGGTAGATCAGGGCAATACTGCTGACCTCTGTCAGACGCTTGCGTTCGTCATCGTTCAGCCTCAGTTCAACGGCGGCAAAGTTGTCGCGGAACTGTGCCTCGTTGCGCCCGCCGATCACAAGTGAACTGACACCGGGACGTTCAAGCAACCAGGCCAAGGCGATCTGCGCGGCGGAAACACCACGCGTATCACCGATATCCACCAGAACATCGACGATGTTCCACAGCTTTTCAGCGTCGCGGATCGGCGGTTCTGTCCAGCCCGCAAACTGGCGCGATCCTTCGGGGGCGGCTTGCCCGCGCCGGTGTTTGCCCGTCAAAAGGCCCGCCGCAAGCGGGCTCCACACCAGAACCCCAAGCCCCTGATCCACAGAAATCGGCAGCAGTTCGTATTCCGCCTCGCGGGCTTCCAGCGTGTAGTGGATCTGTTGGGTCACAAAGCGTGGACGGCGGTCGCGGTCAGCAACAGCCAGCGATTTCATGATGTGCCAGCCGGAATAGTTAGAGCAGCCGACGTAGCGCACCTTGCCCTGCTGCACCAATGTGTCAAGGGCGGCCATCTTTTCCTCGACCGGGGTCGTGCCGTCCCACTCGTGCATATAGTAGATGTCGATGTGATCTGTGCGCAGCCGCTTCAGGCTGCGTTCGCATTCGCGGATCAAGTGGAAGCGCGATACGCCTTCATCATTCGGCCCCGTGCCGATCCGCATTCGGGCCTTGGACGAGATCAGCACATCTTCGCGCCGTCCGTCCAAAACCTCGCCCAGGATTTCCTCCGACAGGCCGTTTGAATACATGTTTGATGTGTCAAACAGGTTCACGCCGGCCTCAATGCACAGGTCCACCAGCTTGCGGGCATCAGCCACACCTTGCTGGCCAACCATCGCAAACGGCCCCGTGCCACCAAAGGTAAACGTTCCCATCGTCAGAACGGACACCTTCAGGCCGGATCGGCCAAGTGTTCTGTATTCCATAATTTTCTCCATATTTGCTATTGGTTGGCTTGCAGGGCTTGGCGCAGATGTTTCATCCCGAGCTCGGGGCTGGTCAGCACGGGCAGGGATCCCAGCGCATCCTTCACCTCAGCCGACGCACGCGCCATCGACGCCTGTGCCAACACGATCACATCAACCTTCGGGGCGAGATCACGAAGGCTTTGCGCAACCATCAGGTCATGCCCCGCCGTGTCACCTTGCGACAGCTTCCCGAACGCGCCCCCGGAAAGCGAGCTGGTAATTGTGCAGTCGCGCCCCTGTTGTGCCGCAGTGCGCAGAATGAGGTCGGATGTCGGATCAAGCGTGGTGCGCAGCGTTGCCAAGATACCGATTTGTTTGCCCATGCCAACGGCAGCCAACGCCATCCCTTCATCGATACGAAACAGCGGAACCGGGCAAAGCGCACGCGCAGCCTCTACGGCCGGGCCCAAGGACGAACAGGTGACAACAACAGCATCCGCTCCAGCATCCACCGCAGACCAAACCATTCCCGTCAGGCGCCGTATGGTCATTAGCGAAAGACTGCCATCGCGGATCGTTGCGCGCAAAAGGCTTTCGTCCAGCATGTTGAACGTCTCCCAGTCTGGCAATTCCTGTTTGGCCAAGGGCTCAAACACCGGAATCAGCCCGGAAACGGTGTGAATCATCGCCAATACTTTATGCGGGTTGGGGGGCAATTTCGGCATAGCGATCTTCCCTTGGGGCTTTCCATGCACCGAGGTGCGGGAGCTTTGTTTGGCTGCTCTCCATGGCAGCGCTGCCAGCTTGCGTAGGTTGGGAGTGTTTTACAACAAGAAAATCTGCACCTCGTTGTAAAAGGGCAAAAATTCATCTCTTCTCGTCGGAAATGAAGAAATATTGCCCTTAGTTCTAAAAATGATAGTTGACATAGCCGGTGAATGGATCGAGAAATGGCAGCGCTGTCATCAATCACAGCAAAAAACCGTCTCAAGGTTTGCTGTGGCAAGCCAGGTTGTGATGGCCAAGCGCAGAGAAAGACACGCACTGCCGCGGCAATGTGGTGAAATGGTCCGTTAGGGCTGCAAGACGATCAGGGGGGAGCCTGTATGCCTGTGTCCGGAAACAAGACGGCGCCATCGGAAAAACCAGCATGGCAATTCTGGCATAGTGCAGCGCAACTGCGCCATGTGCGCGAGGTGAACGTGCTGGTTGCCTTGATCATCGTTGGCGCGCTGATCAGCTTGTTTACGCCGTATTTCCTGACCACGAACAACCTGATGGGCGTGTCCCGGGCGTTTTCGCTGACGGCGATCATGAGTATTGGCATGGTGATGGTGATCATCACCGGGGGCATCGACCTTTCCGTGGGGTCGGCCATGGGGCTTGCCGGCTTGGTAACGGCGCTGTGTTTTGATGCGGGTTTCTCATCGGCCATCAGCGTCAGTGCGGGTATCGGCGTGGGGATGGTCTTTGGTGTTACCAATGGCCTGCTGATTACGGCCATCGGTCTGCCACCGTTCATCGCCACTCTTGGTACGCTCAGCATAGGGCGTGGGCTAATGTACATGATCACCCATGGCGTTCCTGTTACACCCGATACGCCCGAGAGTTTTTCGGTGCTGGGGCAGGGTTACCTCGGCCCGGTTCCGGTTCCGGTGGTGATTATGCTGGTGTTGATGGTGGTCTTCGCCCTGGTCATGACGCGCACACGCTTTGGTCGGCACGTATATGCCACGGGCGGCAATGAGCAGGCAGCCCGGCTTAGTGGTGTGAAAACCGATCGTGTCAAGCTCGCGGTCTACACTCTGTCGTCCACCATCGCAGCTTTGGCTGGGATCATCGGGTTTTCTCGCTACCTTTCGGCAGAGCCCGCTTCGGGGTTCGGCTCTGAACTTGATGTGATCGCGGCGGCGGCGATTGGCGGAGCCAGCCTTGCAGGCGGCGTCGGTAGTGTGACGGGGGCCGTAGTTGGTGCCGCACTGGTGGGCGTCATAGCCAATGGCATCGTGCTTTTGAACATCAATACCTATGCCCAACAGGCCATCACCGGCGGGGTCATTCTGATCGCCGTCAGCCTGGATGTGCTTCGCAACAAACTGAAGGGAGGGAGCGGCTGAAGCGAAAGAAAGCTCTATTTGCCCAACGGCAAGACGAAGACAAATCAAACGGTCCCGAACTGGAAAAGCTCGGGCGAGGAGGAGAAAACGATGCGTACCCTTACTAAAATCGCAAGCGCCGCGATGGTTTCCATTGCAATGGTGACGGGAACAGTGGCATTCGCTCAGGACATCACCATTGCCGTGGTGCCGAAAGTGGCCGTGCCGTTCTTTGACGATTGCAACACAGGCGCACAGGAAGCAGCCACCGCTTTGGGCGTGAAGTACCAGTGGGTTGTGCCGCAAAACACCCAAGGTGCGACCCAGGTCAAGATCGTCGAAGACCTAATCTCTCGCAACGTCTCCGGCATCGCGATTTCGGTCAATGAGCCCAAGTCGGTCGAAGGCATCATCAAGCAGGCGATGGACGCTGGCATCAAGGTTGTCACTTTTGACAGCGACAGTGCCAATAGCGGCCGCAGCCTTTACATCGGCACGATCAACAAGCAGGCCGGTGTGACCATGGGCAATTCCATGGCCGAAGCACTGGGCGGAAAGGGCAAAATTGCCATCGTAACCGGGCAGCTTGGCGCATCGAACCTGAATGAGCGCATCGACGGCGTGAAAGAGGCACTTGCCGCTTTCCCTGATATCGAAATCGTGGCTACCGAAGGCACTGAGGACGATCTGGCCAAAGCCGTTTCAGTGACCGAGGCCCTGCTGCGCGGCAACCCGGACCTGTCGGGCATCTTCGGCATGAGCCAGGTTGGCGGCCCGGCTGTCGCCAAGGTTCTGGCACAGAAGGAATTCGCTGATCGAAAAGGCGTGATCAAGGTCTTCGCGTTCGACGATTTGCCCGACACAATTCAGGGCGTGAAAGACGGCTACATCAACGGCATCATGGTACAGCGTCCTGTCACCATGGGGAGACTTGCCGTGGAAAGCCTTGTTGCGCAGATCAAGGGTGAAGCCGGCGAACTGGCCGACATCGACACCGGCGTGACCGTGGTGAATGCCGATAATCTTGGCAGCTATACCAAGTAACCCAACAACGGAGGCGGGACCAAAGCGTGGACCCGCCTCCATCTTTTCTGACCCAAGAGGCCGAGATGACACTCTTTCTTGAAATGCACGGCATCTCCAAAACCTTCCCTGGCGTCAAAGCATTGAACCGGGTGGATCTGCAACTGCGGCTTGGTGAAGTGCATGTGCTGGCTGGCGAAAATGGCGCCGGCAAAAGCACACTGATGAAGATCATGACCGGGGTTTACCGGGCCGATGCGGGCGGTGTGATTAAGGTCGAGGGGCAAGATACGGTTATCAAGGATCCGGTTCATGCCCAGTCTTTAGGGATCAGCATCATTTATCAGGAACTTGCGGTGGTCAACAATATGACTGTCGCCGAAAACATCTACCTCGCGCGCGAACCGCTGGGGCCGATGGGCCTGATCGACACGCGCAAGATGAAGGCCGACGCAAAAGCCGTGTTGGCCGAGCTGGACATGAACCTTGATCCGGGCACCTGCGTGGGATCGCTCAGCATCGGGCAAAAGCAGATGGTCGAGATTGCACGCGCGATCTCCTATCGCTCTAAGCTCATCATTATGGATGAGCCGACCGCCTCGCTTAGCCATCACGAGGCCACTACACTGATGCGCATGGTGAAAAAGCTGGCAGCGCAGAATATCGGCATTGTCTATATCTCGCACCGCATGGATGAAATTTTTGAAATTGCCGACCAAGTGACGGTGCTGCGCGACGGGGAAACCGTCGACAGCCGTCCGATTGCCGAGATGACGCGCCAACTGCTAGTGCGTAAAATGGTGGACCGCGAGCTGTCGCAGTTGTTCGGTGAACACAAATCGCACAGCACTGATCAGGTGCTGATGTCGGTGCGCAGTCTGGGGTTAAAGCGCTCGACGGCGCAGGGCGCACGCGTCTCCGACGTGTCGTTCGATCTGCACAAGGGCGAGGTCCTGGGCTTCTTTGGTCTTGTCGGGGCAGGCCGCACCGAAGTGATGGAGATGATCTTTGGCAGCCGCTCTTACGTCGGCGAGATTCATATCGACGGCAAACCGACCCAAATCCGCAGTCCCTCGGATGCGATTGATCAAGGTATCGGTTTTGTCACCGAAGACCGTAAGGAATTGGGTCTGGTGCTGGGTATGAGCGTGCGCGAAAACTTCAGCCTGACCCACCTGTCCGACTATTGCACATTGGACGTGGTGAACCGCAAACGCGAAACCAGCGCCTGTGAGGGTTATGTTCGATCGCTGGGCATCAAGACGCCTTCTCCGGAGCAAAAAATCCTGAACCTGTCGGGAGGGAACCAGCAAAAGGTGGTGATTGCGAAATGGGTGGCGCGCCGCCCTCGCATACTGATTGTCGATGAACCGACGCGCGGCATTGATATTGGGGCCAAGGCCGAGGTGCATGCGTTGCTGAACAGGTTGGCCGAAGAAGGGATCTCGATCATCGTGGTCTCGTCTGATTTGCCCGAGATCCTGGCTGTAAGCGACCGGGTAGTCGTGCTGAAAGAAGGCAAGATCAGCGGTATTCTCGCCCGCGCTGACGCTACACAGGAACGGGTAATGCTGGCCGCAACAGGCTGATCCCCTTACGAATTGAATTGAAACGGAGACTGATCATGACAAAACGCATCATTTTTACCGGCGGAACAGGCAAAGCCGGTCGCCATGCGGTGCCGCACCTGCTTGCTAAAGGCTATTCCATCCTCAACGTCGATCTGAAGCCATTCGACCATCCGGGCGTAAATACGCTGATCACCGACATCACCGACTCCGGACAGGTTTTCAATGCGTTGTCGATGCATTTCGGCTTTGAAGGCTATAACGATGGCGCGCCGCCAAAAGCCCCAGATGCCGTGGTGCATTTTGCCGCCGTGCCGCGCGTGATGATTAATCCCGACAACACCACCTTTGCTGACAATACCGTTGGCACCTACAACGTCATCGAGGCGGCGATGAAACTGGGTGTGCGCAAGGTCATCGTCGCCAGTTCCGAAACCACTTATGGCGTCTGCTTTGCCGAAGGAGACAAGGATTACCATTCCTTCCCGCTGGAAGAAGACTATGACAGCGACCCGATGGACAGCTATGGCTTATCAAAGGTCGTGAACGAGAAAACCGCCCGCGCATTTGCCCTGCGTTACGGCGCCGATATCTATGCCCTGCGCATCGGCAACGTCATCGAGCCACATGAATACACCAATTTCCCCGGCTATCTCGATGACCCGATGAGCCGCAAGCGCAACGCCTGGAGCTATATCGACGCCCGCGACCTTGGGGAAATCGTGCATCTTTGCCTGCAAAAAGATGGCCTTGGCTATCAGGTGTTCAACGCGGTGAATGACACCATCACCGCCGATATGTCCACGGCAGAGTTTCTGGCAAAGTATTGCCCGAACACGCCAATAACCCGTGCGATGGGCGAACATGAGGCACCGCTTTCCAACCGGAAAATCCGTGAAGTGCTGGGGTTCAAAGAGGCGCATCCTTGGCGTAATTATGTAAAGCGTTGAAATGCCATGCCAAGGGGCGACCCCTGCGCCGCCCCTTGGCCTATAAATCGATGTACAACGCCGCCTTGGGCATGGCATGACACCTCTGCACTCGGCGTATTGTCGGCTGTTGCGCAGAAGGGAGACTGTATTGACCAAGACTAAGCAGCGCCTGCCCGGCAAGAAAAGCAAGATTACACTGCGAGAGGTTGCCCTCCGTGCCGAAGTTAGTGAATCCACCGTGTCGCGGATCATGCGCAATCAGGAACTGGTGGCAGAAGCCACGCGCGACAAGGTTATGGGAGCCGTGCGCGCGCTTGGTTATGTGCCGAACCGCATTGCCGGGTCACTGGCCTCGCTGGATTCGTGCCTGGTGGGCGTGGTAATCCCGTCGCTGTCGAACATCGTGTTTCCCGAAGTGCTGCAAGGCATCAATACCGGACTGAAGACCTCAAACTATCAGGCGGTCATCAGCATTAGTGACTATGACATCGATCGCGAGGAAGCGCTGATCCGGGGCATTCTGGCCTGGCAACCAGCCGCCATCCTGATCACCGGGTTTGATCATACGGTTGCCAGTCGCCGCATGCTTGATCAAAGCGGCGTGCGCGTGGTCGAAATGATGGATATAGACAGCGCCCCGATCGACATCGCCGTCGGCATGTCGCACCGTAAGGCCGGAATAGCTGCAGGTCGCCACCTGATATCGCGCGGATACCGCCGGTTTGCCTATGTCGGACATGATTGGAGCGCCGACCGTCGCGCAAGATTGCGCTATGATGGTCTGTGCGAGGCGTTGGCCGAGGCGGGACTTTCGATCATGGCCCATGCCATTTCCGACGGTCCAAGTTCGGTGGCTACCGGACGCGAGCAAACGGCGCAGCTTTGCGCCAAATCACGGGTCGACGTGGCGGTTTACTCCAACGACGATATGGCGGTGGGTGGCGTGTTTCATTGCCTTTCAGCCGGGATTAGCGTTCCGGACGATCTGGCGATCTTTGGCTTCAACGGTTTGGATATCGGGCGCGAACTGCCACAGCCGCTGTCCACCATGCGATCCAACCGCTTCCTGATCGGCCAAAAGGCCATCGAAGCCATCTTGCAAACCCCCGAACGCCCAGAATCCCCGATGATCATCGATACCGGGTTCGAGATTTTTGCAGGTGCGACCGCCTGACCCAGACCCAAAGGAGCCTCCCATGCACGCCGCCCTTGTCAAAAATTCTGTCGCCGTGGTCACCGGCGCGGCATCCGGTATCGGCCTTGCTGCCGCGCGTTGTTTTGCGCGGCTGGGCTTGCGGGTTTGTCTGGCTGATCTTGGAGGCGATCGATTGGATGCGGCGCTGGCATCCCTGCTGGCTGATGGGGCCGCACCGGGCGATGTGATCACATGGCCGACCGATGTGGGCGACAAAGCGCAGTTGCAGGCCTTGGCTGATCATGTGTTCAAGACTTTCGGTGTCGTGAATGTCTTGATGAACAACGCGGGTATGCAGCCCGGAAGTTCGATTTTCGATGCCGAGGCCAACTGGGACCGAATTCTTGACGTCAATATGTTCGGTATTATCCGCGGCAGTCAGATCTTTGCCCCCCGGATGGTCGCCGCCGGCCAACCGGGGCTGATCATCAATACTGGATCAAAGCAGGGCATCACCACCCCACCTGGCGATCCTGCCTACAACGTCTCGAAAGCCGGGGTGAAGGTGTTCACCGAGGCGCTGCAACACGCGCTTCGCAGCATGCCCGATGCCAAGGTTGAGGCTCGTCTGTTCATCCCCGGCTTTGTCTTCACCCCGCTCACCGCCCACGGCCGCACCGAAAAACCCGCAGGAGCATGGACCCCCGAAGAAACCGTCGACTTCCTGTTCCAGGCCGTAAACCGTGGCGACTTCTACATCCTTTGCCCCGACAACGAGGTTGACCCTCAGACCGACGCCAAACGCATTCTTTGGGCAGCCGGCGACATTGCCGAAAACCGCCCGCCCCTGTCACGTTGGCACCCCGATTATGGTGATGCGTTCAAGGAATGGCTGAAAACCTAATCCTCCGCCCGATCTTCCCGTTTCAAGGATACTCCGTGACCAATGTCCACAAGATTGCCGTTATTCCCGGCGACGGTATCGGAATCGAAGTCATCGAATCCGGGTTGCAAGTTCTTGCTGCACTCGCGGACCATCATGGCGGCTTTCAACTGGATATAACCCGGCTTGATTGGGGCTCGGATCGTTACCTGCGCACCGGCGCGCTGATGCCTCCGGATGGAGCAAACCAGCTCCGCGCATTTGATGCCATCCTTTTTGGAGCGGTAGGCGCACCCGATGTGCCCGACCATCTGACACTCTGGGGGCTGCGACTGGCGATCTGTCAACCGCTGGATCAATTCGCCAACGTCCGCCCGACGCGTATTCTGCCCGGTATAAAATGCCCGCTGGCGGGGGTGGGGCCGCAGGATCTGAACTGGGTGATCGTGCGCGAGAATTCGGAAGGCGAATATGCGGGGCAGGGCGGTCGCAGCCACCGGGGTCTGCCGCACGAAGTGGCCACCGAAGTCGCCATTTTTACCCGCGCTGGTATCGCCCGGATCATGCAGTTTGCCTTCGGTCTGGCCCGATCCCGCCCGCGCAAGCATCTGACCGTGGTCACCAAATCCAACGCGCAGCGATATGGACTCGTGCTGTGGGATGAAATCGCCGCCGAAGTCGCGCGAGACTTTCCCGATGTGACATGGGACAAGATGCTGGTCGACGCGATGACTGTGCGCATGACCCTGAACCCAAAGTCGCTTGATACCATCGTGGCCACCAACCTGCATGCTGATATCCTGTCTGATCTTGCCGCAGCGCTTGCCGGCTCGATCGGCATCGCCCCGACCGCCAATCTGAACCCAACCGGCACGGCACCGTCGATGTTCGAGCCGATACACGGCTCGGCTTTCGACATCACCGGAAAAGGCATCGCCAACCCGATAGCCACATACTGGACCGCTGCACTGATGCTGGACCATCTGGGCGAGGCGGATGCCGCCGCACATCTCATGCGCTCCATTGAATGCGTGACCGCGCAACCCGCCTTCCACACGCCCGATCTGGGCGGCCAAGCGACAACGCTTACCGTCACCAATGCGGTCATTGCCGCAATCAGAACACCCTCTGCCTGATTGGTAACCGGTAATAGATCTGCGGTTCCAAGTCTGCGCCATTGTGCTGTGGGTAGCGTCGCCTTAACCTGGGTTTGCCACAGAATGGCCACGATGGGGCTGCTTCACGCGGGCGGCCAAGTGCACAAGAGTTTATGCTTCAATCCTGCTTTATCGCGAAAGCCTGCAAGAAACGGTCAATTGCATGTTCAATGGCCAAACTGGGATCGTCCGGGCAAGGAGTGCGGTAGATGTGCTGGCGGATTCCGATGTAGACAATCCCGCCGTGCAGGTTCCAGAGATCTTCCATGTCTGGCATCATTGATTTGGACGATGCTGCGTGAATCTCAGCAAGCAGTGGACGCAAAATCATCTTGTTCAGGTGTTCAAGATAGCGGCGGTTAAGCTCGGCTCCGGCAAGGCCCGAAAACATAAAAATCCGCATCCATTCGTATTCAAAAATCAGTTTGCTATAATCATTATAGAAGGCCAGCAATCGAGACCTTAGCGGGACACTTCGGTCAACCAGGCGGTGGGGCCATTCCGGTGAAAGCCGGTCAATATAGACTTGGGCATAGACAGCCTCGATCAGGGATTCCTTGTTTTCAAAATAGTTGAAAAGCAGGGATTGCGTGATCCCCAGATGCTTGGCCAGATCACGGGTTTTGCCGTCAAGTCCGACTTCAGCGAAAAACGCCACAGCCCCATCAACGATCTGTTGGCGTCGCTCGTCCGGTGGCAGCCGCCGCCGTTTCGCGGTTGGTTGATTGTTATCAGCTTTGAGCAGATCCATGCCGGGGTTTGTGATCAAAAATATTTCCTCTTGCAATCTAAATCTTTTAAAGATCATATGATCAATAAGGCTGATCGTATGATCAACAATTGATGCTGGGAGAGCGTTGATGCCGAGGGAGGACAGCAAATGAAAGCTTCTCCGGGTGGGTACGCCCGAGCCAATGACCTGTCGCACGCAATGTTGCTCCTGGCGTCGTCGGACGGCATGGGACGCGTGCTTGCAGGTGGCCAGAGCCTCATTGCGGCGATGAACATGCGGCTGTCGACCGGTGACATGCTCGTTGACATTTCACGCATTACTGAGCTTTCGGGCGTGACTGACGAGGAAGCAACCTTGCGCATCGGTGCGCTCACCAGGCATGCTGAAATTGGCGTAGATCCCTTGATCGGAAAACACGCTCCGCTGCTTGCCGAGGCTGTCACCTATATCGCGCATGCCGCCATTCGCAATCGAGGCACCATCGGAGGCGCGCTGGCGCATGCTGATCCAGCCGCGGAGTTTCCGGCCTGCATGGTGGCGCTGGGAGCAACCTTGCACATTCACGGACCAGACGGCGAGCGGAGTGTTGCAGCCGAAGATTTCTTTCAGGGCCTTTTCGAGACGTCACTTGAAGAAGGCGAGATCTTGACCGCGATTACTGTTCCAAAGGCAGAAGCCGATGAACGCCAGGTCCTGCAAGAGATCGCGCGCCGGTCCGGGGACTACGCTCTTGCGGGCTTGTGCCTTGTGACGCGCAGCACCGGGCATCGAATTTCAATGCTGTCGGTCGGGGCGACGCCGGTTCTGGCGCGCAATGCAATGGTGCAGCTTGACCGGGGTGATGTTGACGGAGCTGTCGTGGCCCTCCGCGAAGAAATTGACCCGCCGTCAGACACTCAGGCCAGCGCAGAGTATCGCCGCCACATCTCGGGAATTCTCTTGCGCCGCGCCGTGGCGCAGTCGAAGGGAGATGCCGCATGAGCAAGGCATTCGCGGACTGGATTAATATTGATCTGACTGTCAACAATGAACGGGTTGAGGCGCGTGTGCCTGCCGGACAGCATGTTATCGATTTTCTGCGCCATGAACTTGGCCTGACGGGAGCGCATGCCAGTTGTGAGCATGGTGTCTGCGGCGCCTGTACGGTGCGCGTGGATGGGGCTGCTGTACGTGGTTGTCTCATGCTGGCCGCACAGCTGGATGGCGCCGATGTCTGGACCATCGAAGGGCTGTCTGACAGCGATGCCATTCGCGACCTGCAAGCAGCGTTTGTTGAGCGCAACGCATTGCAGTGCGGGTTCTGCACGCCCGGAATGCTGGTTGCGGTAGAAGAGCTTCTGGCGCAGGGCGGGGTGCCTGACCGGGCGGCGATCCGCGAGCACCTGTCAGGCAATTACTGCCGCTGCACAGGTTATGAGGCCATTGTCGATGCGGTTGAAACCGTAGCGCGGCATCGGGCTGGGCAGGTGCCGGCATGACCGTTCAGTTTGGCAATCCCGACCGCCCCAACTCCTATATCGGCAAGACCATTCCGCGCCCCAATGCCGGGCGATTGGTCGAAGGCAGAGGCAAATATGTTGACGACATCACCTTGCCGCGCATGGTGCATGTCGCCTTCGTCCGGTCCCCATTTGCGCATGCCAATATCCTTGGCATTGATGCGAAGCAGGCCAAATCGGTCAAAGGTGTCGTGCGGATCTTCACCGGGGCCGATCTGGCCGAGATATGCACGCCTTGGGTTGCCGTGCTGGCGCATCTCAAGGGGCTGAAATCGCCACCCCAACATCCAATGGCCCTGGACCGGTCCTGTTGGGTTGGCGAGCCGGTGGTTGCCGTGGTTGCGACGTCCCGCGCTGCGGCTGAAGATGGCGCGGCGTTGGTTGAGGTGGATTATGATCCGCTCCCGGTTGTCGCTGACATGATGACCGCGCTGGACGCGTCCACGCCGGTTCTGCATCCTGAGATGGGAGACAATCTGACCTTCCAGCGGTTGCATGAAGAGGGCGATGTCGACAGCGTATTCGCGACGGCCCACAAGGTCGTGTCCGCGCGCTTCAAGACAGGGCGGCACACAGGCGTCACGCTGGAGCCGAGGTCAATTCTGGTAGACTGGAACCCCGCTGAAGGGCAAATGACCGCGTATCATGCAACACAGGCGCCACACATGATACAGACCGTCCTGGCCACACATCTGGACGTGCCGGAATCCCGGGTGCGCGTCATCTGTGGCGATGTCGGCGGGTCCTACGGGATCAAGGTTCATGTCTACCCCGACGAGGTTGCGACCGCCGCTATTTCAAAGATCATGGCGCGTCCCGTTAAGTTCATCGCCGACCGCCTCGAGAGCTTTACCACTGATATTCACGCCCGTGACCATGAGATCGAGGCGAAGATCGCGGTAGACGCGAACGGCAAAATCCTTGCATTTGATGTGGACGATTGGACGGCCATTGGCGCCTATTCGGTCTACCCCCGAACCTCGGCGATCGAAGGAAACCAGGTCGTAAATCTGTGCGGTGGCCCCTACGATTTTGCCAATTACCGGGCTAGGACCACCGTGGTGTTTCAGAACAAGACACCAACCTGCCAATATCGCGCTGTTGGGCACCCGATTGCGGTGGCTGTGACCGAAGGCCTGGTCGATATGGCCGCGGCGGAGCTCGGTATGGACCCGGTCGAGATTCGTCGCAGGAATATGTATGCTGACGACGCCTATCCGGTCACCTCGCCGGCAAAGATGCGGTTTGAGGGACTGTCGCATCACCAGAGCATGGATAAGCTGGTGACGCTCATGGATTACGACGCGCTGCGCCGCGATCAGGCAGAGGCACGGGCGCGGGGTGTACATCGTGGCATTGGTATTGCCAGTTTTATCGAACTGACCAACCCGTCGCCATTTATGTACGGCATCGGCGGCGCACGGATATCGGCGCAGGATGGCTGCACTGTACGGATGGATCCGGACGGTTCAATCGTAGCGCTGTCCGGGGTGACCGAGCAAGGGCAGGGCACCGAAGCGATGCTTTCGCAGATAGTCGCCGAAGGTGTGGGTGTGTTGCCAAGCCGGGTGCGTGTGATCACTGGCGACACCCAGGTCACGCCGTATGGCGGCGGCACTTGGGCGTCACGCGGGGCGGGCATCGGCGGAGAAGCGGCTTTGCGCTCAGCGCGTGCGCTGCGGGATTCGATCCTCGAAGTGGCGGCAGCGATGTTGCAGGCCGATCAGGCGTCTCTGGATATTCGAGATGGCCACGTCGTGGACGCCGAAACCGGAGCAGGGCGCATGCCCCTCGAAGAGCTTGGGCGCATTGTCTATTTCCGCGGCGATACACTGCCCGAGGGTTTGCAGCGCGAGCTGGTGCAAACCCGGCATTACATCACGTCCGAATACCCGTTTGCGTTCACCAACGGGGTGCAGGCCAGTTATCTTGAGGTAGATATCGAGACCGGGATCGTGAAACTTCTCAAGCACTGGTGCGTGGAGGATTGCGGACGGGTCATCAATCCACAATTGGTGGATGAACAGATCAGAGGCGGCATTGTACAAGGGCTTGGCGGCGCGCTGTTCGAAGAAATTCATTACGATGACGATGGGCAGCTGCTCAACGGGTCAATGGCTGACTATCTGGTGCCAATGGCGGGCGAAATGCCCGACATGGTCGTGGGCCACGTGGAAACCCCGACCAAGGAAAGCATGCTGGGCGCCAAAGGAGCGGGTGAGGCAGGCACCGCAGGCGCGCCGGCTGCTGTGATGAATGCGATCAATGATGCCTTGCGGCCCCTGGGTGCGCAGGTGACCCAAATGCCATTCACACCAGAGCGTATCTTGCGCGCGCTTGGTGCCATGGAAGACTGAGACCACAAAGGGATGCGTGGGAGCATCCATGTTCAGGGAGGAACACACATGAAATACGTGACATTCACCGCAGTTGCCGCATTGGGGATAACTGCCGCAGGATGGGCCGCAGCCCAAGAGCAGATCACGGTCAATATCGGCTCGTCACATCCGGAGGCCAATATCTGGGTCTACGCAATGAAGAACACCTTCCAGCCTGAGGTGAACCGCATTCTGGCAGAAGCGGGCGAATATCAGGTCAACTGGAATGAGGCCTATGCCGGAACGCTCTATAAGTTCACCGACACGCGCGAAGCGGTGATGGACGGGATCGTTGATGTCGGCATGGTCGGCACGGTCTGGGAAGGGGCGAATATGCCGCTCCAAAACGTCACCTACTTTACCCCATTCGCAACATCCGATCACAAGATGATCATCGAGATTTTCGATGACCTGAGCCAGAACCTGCCCGAACTGGCCAACAGCTGGTCCGAGAATGGCATGGTCCATCTGTCGTCGCTGATCACTGACAGCTATGACATCTACGCGACCTTCCCGGTCAACACGATGGCGGACCTGAAGAACCGCAAGCTGAACGCGCCGGGAACCTCGGCAAACTGGCTCCGCGAAACCGGCGCGACACCCGTCGATGGCGCGCTGACCACTTACTACACCAACATCCAGACCGGTGTGACCGAAGGCACATTGTCCTTTGCGTCAGGTATCTTGCCCACCCGCGTCTACGAAGTCGCACCCGAGCTGACCCGAGTGGGAATCGGGTCGATGTATTTTGGTGGCATCGCCGCAAATGAAGCCTTTTTCGAAGGATTGCCCGAGCCCGTCCAGCGGGCGTTCCGCGAGGCGGCCAAGGCCACCTCGGTCGCTCATGGCGACTATGTGGCCAGTCTGGCTGAACGCGCGATGACCGAAATGCAGGCTGCGGGTCTGACGGTTCACGAGCTGCCCGAGGCAGAGAAGACGGCGTGGGTCGAGGGCCTTCCCGACATCGTAGAGCCTTGGCTTGAGCAAACAGGTGACGCAGGTAAAGTAGTGCTCAAGGCCTATTTTGACGCGCTGCGTGAGCGGGGTGCCACACCATTGCGCAACTGGGACGAGGGTCGCTAGATCTCGATCTTGAACAATGAGGTTCCGGCTGGACAAAATCCGGCCGGAACTTTTTGCACATTTTGAACCCCAAGAAAGCCACGAGCGCGCTGATATGAGCCAGGACTATCCCAGCAACGATTCAGACCGCTTTATCCCGAGTTTTGCGGAAGCTCCGGTGGGGGCCATTCTGGGCAGCGTGGCGGCGATCATGTTTTCTGTTGGGACGCTGTGCATTGGCGGGCTCATGGGATTGGTCGTGGCCGATGTGTTGGGCCGCAACTTTTTTGATGCACCAATCACGGGTGTGTCCGAGATTGCAGCCCGCACAGTCGTGGCCATCGTGTTCCTGCAGGTGGCTGCAGCGATCCAGCAGAAGCGGCTGACGCGGGCGGATTTTCTGGTGCGCAGGTTGGAGCGGGGGGCACCCCAGACGGTGTGTTTGCTTGAAGCGCTTTTTGCGCTGATCGGGGCCATCGTGTTTGCCCTGATCTTCTGGGCCTCGTGGCCCAAAATGATGGATGCCTGGACTGGAGCCGAGTATTTTGGCGTGCAGGGGGTCTTTACCATCCCCACTTTTCCTTTCCGGGCGATAACCGTGCTGGGATCGGCAGTGGCGTCGCTTTCTGCGCTCTATCGCATGGCCGATGAAATGCGCGGATTTCGGAGCAAAACCACATGACCACGCTTGCCATCGGCTTTATTCTGATCGCGGTCCTTGTCGGGCTGGTCCTGCTGGGTATGCAGATCGCCTACGCTTTGCTTGCGGTGGCGTTCGCCGGCATCTGGATCATTCGCAACAACATGGATCTTGCGTTCAAGATGCTGGAGCTGACCGCCTATAGCGGGATCGCGGACTACCTTTTTGCGACTATCCCGCTGTTTGTGTTGATGGGGCTTCTGGTGAACGTTTCAAACGTGGGGCGTGATACCTTTGAGGTGGCGGAAGAGTTGTTGCGTCGAATGATCTGTGGACTTGGCGTCGCCACGGTTGCGGCAAACACGATCTTTGCAGCCGTTACCGGCGTATCCATAGCGTCGGCTGCGGTCTTCACACGGGTCGCCGTGCCGGAAATGACGCGCCACGGCTATCGGCCGGCGTTCTCTGCCGGGACAGTGGCGGGGTCGTCAGTTCTGGGGATGTTGATCCCACCGAGCCTCTTGCTCATCATCTATGGTGTGCTGGCTGAGGTCTCGATCGGTGGTATGTTTCTCGCCGGTATCTTGCCGGGCTTGATGCTCGCAGGCGGTTTCGTTGCGATGTTGATCGGCGTCACGATTCTTTTTCCGCGCTTTGTGTTGACGAATCCTGCCGCCACCAAGGCGCGGCGGCTGGATATCGACGTCGAGAAGATGCCGCCTTACACAATGCTGGGCAAGTTGACACCGATTATCCTTCTGGTCGTCTTGGTGCTCGGCGGGCTCTATACCGGGTACTTCACCCCAACCGAGGCTGGCGGGATCGGCGCGTTCGGTGCGCTGATCGTCGCGTTGTTGCGGAAGTCGCTGGATCGCAAGCGGTTGTGGGAGGTAATGAAGCAAACGGCGATAATCTCTGTGTCGATCCTTTTATTACTGATCGCGGCCAGCTTCTATTCACGCATGTTGTCGATTGCCGGGCTGCCTAATGCGATTGCCGGCCTTGTGCAGGGATTCGGTTTCGGACCCATGGGGTTCTTGTTCGTTTATACGGTGATCATCCTGCTAATGGGCATGATCCTCGACAGCACATCGATCCTGCTGATCATGGTGCCGATTGCAGCCCCCATCGCGCAAGGCATGGGCATTGATCTGAGCCATTTTGGGATCATCACGGTACTTGCCGTCGAGATTGGGTTGCTGACACCGCCATTCGGAATATCGGTCTTTACCGTTCACAATACGCTCAATGATCCGAATATCTCAGTCGAGCAAATCTTTGCGGCCACCCTGCCATTCGTTGGCGTAATGTTGATTGTCTTGCTTGTGGTTTCAGTGTTCCCTATTACCGCGACGGCTTTCTTGTAGGCGTCACTGTAACGGCTAGCAAATGGCAGACCCGAATCTCCCTAAAGCCAGCAAAACCCAAATCATTCATTTCTTGCCGGCATCGAGAGTTGTCAAGATGAACGGCTCTAACCATGTAATCCACTCACCGGACCTTGGAGCCAAGAGCAGCAAACGACACAAAGGGCTCGAAGCATCTGTCGAAGTCCGGCTATCTGGCCAAAGGTGGCCAGATCATCGATGCCACGATCATCCAGGCGCCCAGGCAGCACAACAGCCAGGACGAGAAGGCGGCGATCAAGGCCGGCGAGATCCCGGAAGACTGGAAGGACAAGCCGGCCAAGCTTGCGCAGAAGGATCGTGACGCGCGGTGGACGGTGAAGTATTCCAAGGCGAAAGCCGCGACCAGGCAGCACGACATTGCTATTCCGATATTCGGTTGTAAGAACCATGCGGGCATCGACAGAGCCCAACTCAGGAATGTCGTTCCCAAGGTGGGTAGGGCGGTAACAAAGTCTACCAGTGAACGCCGGCATATTGCCTGGCGCGGCGGAGTAAAACCCAGCCAATGGTAGGCTGCTTTCTTGTTGAGAGGGCGGCCGGGGATGTTTGTCGTGGAGAGTTATGCCGCCGTTCGCCAGTTTGTTTTTGTTGAAGGCCACAGCCGTCGGGAGGCGTCTCGGGTCTTCGGTTTAAGCCGTGAGACAGTTTCGAAGATGTGCCGTTTCTCGCTTCCGCCGGGCTACACGCGCACGAAGCCTGTGGGCAAGCCGAAGCTTGGAGCCCTGCTGCCTGTCATTGATGAGATCCTGGCGTGGACCAGTCGGTCCGGTGAAGCAGCGACATACGGCCAAGCGAATATTCGAACGGTTGCGTGCCGAACACGGTTTTGACGGCGGCTACACGGTTGTGAAGGACTACGTGCGTATCTGCCGGTCCAAGGGTCGGGAGACCTTCGTGCCACTGTCGGATTCGCCAGGACATGCGCAGGTCGACTTTGGTGAGGCGATCGCCATCATCGGCGGCGTGCGCCAAAAGATCCATTTCTTCTGCATGAATATACCACAGTCGGGCGCCTGTTTCGTGAAGGCCTATACTCGTGAGACCACGGAGGCATTCCTGGACGGACATGTATCGGCCTTTGCGTTCTTCGGCGGCGTGCCGCTGTCGATCCTCTACGACAACCTCAAAATCGCCGTGGCCAAGATCTGCGGCGACGGCAAACGCGAGCGAACCCGTGCGTTCACCGATCTCGAGCGCCTGGTCGCGCCAGCGACGCGGGGCGATCCGGAGCGCCCGCTACTGTGGGTGTCGAAGAGCCTCGACAAGCTGGCCGCGGCGCTCACCTAAATGGGTCACGCGATCAGCCCCAACACCGTGCGCAAGCTGCTTATCGGGCTCGGCTTCTCGCGCCAGTCCAACCGAAAGGCGGACGAAGGCTCCAGGCATCCCGACCGCGACGCGCAGTTCGAGCATATCAACGGGGAAGTTAACGCCGCGCAGGCCGCAGGCCAGCCCGTCATCTTCGTGGACATGAAGAAGAAGGAACTGATAGGCAACTTCAAGAATGGCGGAACCGATTACCGACCGAAGGGCGATCCGCGGCGCGTGAAGGTCCACGACTTCGAGGACAAGAGCCTCGGCAGGGTGCCCCCCAAGGGGTTTACGACCTGGCCGCTGACGAGGGCTGGTTCAGCGTCGGGATTTCCGCCGACACGGCAGAACTCGCGGTGGCCTCCATCCGCACGTGGCTCGAGCGCATGGGGCGCGGGCGCTATCCCCAGGCGCGCGAACTGACGATCACGCGACTGTGGCGGCTCGAACGGGGTGCGTGTCAGGTTGTGGAAGCGCGAACTCCAGACGTTCGCCGATGAGAGCGGGTTCATCCTCCACGTCCATCACTATCCGACGGGCACGTCGAAGTGGAACAAGATCGAACACCGGCTGTTCTGCTGCATCACGCAGAACTGGCGCGGCCGTCCGTTGACTGACCGCCGCGTCTTGGTCGAGCTGATCGGCGCGAGGACGACCAGGACCGGGCTCAGAGTCGAGTCTGCGCTCTACACGCGCATCTATGAAAAGGGTGTCAAGGTTTCCGATGACGCGATCGCCAGCCTCGACATCACCGGCGACATGTTCCATCCGGAATGGAACTACACGATCAAGCCGCGGATGCCAGAGACGTAGCAGTTATCGTTGCGGATGTTCTAAAGGGGATTACAAAGGATTTGGGTCATGCCGCAAAACCGCACAGGCTAATCGCCGCGCGGGCAACGTTACGATGCCCATATGACTGCACCGTCCGACGGGGATCTGCGCAAAGAATACCTTGCCAACCGGGCCGTTCCACATATGAGGAAGAACCACAATATGTGAGACAGGCTTTAAAATCTGCCCCGAATAGTCAACATGTCGAAAGCTCACAACTAGGCGACTTTCTGACTGTTGCGAGTCTGGAGGACGATTAGCAGCATCACCAGCAAGGTCACGAGGATCAGAAGCGTCATTAACGCGTAGAGCGTCGGGCTCAGGCCCACCTGTTTGTATTGCGCCCAGAGGTAGGTCTGAACGGTATTGTGCCTGCCCTGCACGATCGAGGTGCGGATGGTCTCGTTGAAGGAAAGAATCAAGGCGAAGGCCGCCGCGCCGCCGAGGCCCGGTCGGATGTGCGGCAACTCGACATTCCAGAATGCCTGGAACCGGTTGGAGCCCAGAAGGTAGGCGGCCTCCAGATAGGTGCTTTCGAAGCTGGACATCACTGTCATGAGGATCAGCGTTGCAAAGGGCAGCGCCCAGAGGACCTGCACCACGACCATGGTCAGCAGCGATGGATTGATGTCGAGCGTCTTGAAGAAGATCGCGGTGGCGACGCCCATGCTCACCCCCGGTACAAAGAGCGGCAGCAACACCAGTGACAGCACAAGACGTGGCCGCCGCCATTCGCGGATCGCCTGCGCCACGGCAAGCGCCAGAAGCGGGGTCAGCGCCGCCACGGCCAAGCCGATGATCGCAGTGTTGATGATGCCCTGCATCAGCTGTGGATCGTCCAGAATTGCGCTGTAGTTGGCAAAAAATCCGCTGGTGGCGTCGGTGCCGCGGAAGGAATGGATCAGCGGCGGCAGCAGGGGGGCATATAGAAAAATCAGCACCGCGCCAACGAACAGCCATAACAGGGCATAAACGCCGCGGGATTGGATCGCATTGCTTGGTTGCATCACCCGCGCCCCATGATTTTCCCGAGGAACAGCCTCAGGTCGAAGAAATAGAACCAGGCCGCCAGAAGCAGCAGCATGACCAGGATCGAGAAGGTCGACATGGCCGCTGCGAGGGGATAGTTCACCACGTCCAGCGAGCTCATGATCGAATTGCCCAGCAACTGATAGCCGGTCCCGCCCAGAATGGTGGAGACGGCGAATTCCCCGAAGGCGCCTACGAAGCCAAAGATCGCCGCCGCGAAAACACCGGGCAGCGACAGCGGCAGGGTCACTCTCAGGAAAGTGCGCAACCGCCCCTCGCCCAGCATCCAGCTTGCCTCTTCATAGCGTTTCTCGCTGCCACTGAGCGAAAGCCAGATCGGGAAGATCATGAAGGGCATGTAAGCGGTCACCAGCCCGAGGTAGACCGCAAAGGTGCTGAACAACAGCCAGTCCAGCGGCGCGTCGATCAGGCCGATCTGCATCAGCACGCTGTTGACCACGCCGTTGCGGCTCAGGATGTCAGACCAGGAGAAGGTGCGGATCACGAAGTTGACGAGGAACGGCACCGAGAAGAGAAACAATACCGCGCCGGTCATCGAGGACCGCACCCTGCGGGTGATGATATAGGCCAGCGGATAGGCTAGCAGCAGCATCAGCGCCGTGGCCGTAACCGCGACGCCGAGGCTGCGTTGGAACACGTCGAAACGCACGCCGCCCAGGAAGGTCACGTAGGATTTGACCGACAGATCGGGGACCATCGACAGCCCGGTCTTGGACCAGAAACTGACAACGATCATGATGCCGATAGGACCGAGGATCATCAGTGCCACGAGGGCGAGCGGAACGCCCAGTGCGAGTTTCCACAGCGTCTGGCTGTGACGCGCAATGCTCATGGTTGCGTCCTCCTGCAAGTTCCGGTCATCCGCTCGCCCTCACTGATTATCAGGAAGCCTTGAACCGCTGCCATTCTTCCTCATAGAGTTCGACATTGGTTGGCCAGCGATTCTGCCAGGTGCCGCCGACGGCGAAGCGCTCCTGCACGCCCGCGTCGATGGCAGCGATTTTTTCCGCATCCTCCGCACTGAAGAGGTCGCTGTTGCTCTTGGCGAATTGCGGCGCGGTGGGGTTGGTCATGTAGCCGCGCAGCCCGGTGATAGTCGCGCCGTACCAGGGGCCGAGCATGAAGTTCAGCAACTCGTATGCGGCTTCGGTCTGCTCGGGGCTGCGATCGGGATTGTTGACCACATAGGCGGCCATCGCCCACATCAGATAGCCTTCACGCGGGGCGGCATAGCGCACATTCGCGCCCTGCGAATTGGCGACGAAGACCATCGGCTCCCAGCAGTCCATGACGTGGACTTCTTTGCTGACAAGCAGGTTCACCGCTTGCTCAAAACTGGACCAGATCACGCGGAACTGCCCTTCCTTCTTCTTGTCGATCAGGAAGTCGATCACCGTCTTCAACTCGCCCGGAGTCATGTCCGACGGGTCCTCGATCTCGGCCAGACCGTTGGCCTTGAGGTAAAGTGCCGTCTTCTGCCCGGCGGTGGTGTAGTTGTCTTCGATGGAGACGTAGCCCTTGAACTTGGGATCGAACAGCGCGCCATAGCTGTCCAACTCGCCCGTTTCGTCTGGCAGGTAGGCGAAGGAATCCGCCTGCAGCACGGTTGGTACGCCGTACAGCTCACCGTCATAACCAATGAAGTCGAAGCCGGGTGTGCCTTGTGCCAGATATGTGTCGATATAGGTGTTGGTCGCGAGGTTGGGCAGCTTTGAGCGGTCGATCTTCTGGATCAGTTCCGCTTCGGCCAGGGGTTTCTGCATCCCGCCTACGATATTGATGATATCGAAAGTCTGCATCCCCCCACCGGCGAGAAGCTGGTTGATGATGGCTGCTGGCGCATTGCCGATGGACACCATGTTGACCGAGTTGCCGGTCTCACCGGTAAAGCGGCTCCAGTCGCCGCCCGGATCGCCGACGCCAATGTCCGCGATGATGACTTCATTTCCGCCGCTCTGGGCAAAGGCCGGCAGGCCGGTCAAGGAAACGGCGCCGAACGCGGCGCTGCTGCGCAGGAAACCGCGCCGGCCGAGGGCGGTCAGGATCGATTTCTTCTGTGTCATTTGTTTCTCCTTAAGATGTTACCGTGATTTAGTTCTCGCTTGATCCACTAGATGTCATCCGGCTCCAGGGCGACAAGATCTCGGGGAGCGATACTCAGGGTGACCTCGTCACCGACCTCATGGGGTTTCTGCCTAGTGTGGATTGCCACGAGGCATTGCCCGTCCGCCAATGCCAGTTCGATATTGCTGTAAGAGCCTCGGTAGGAGATGGCGCGAACCACGGCCTGCAGCGTCAGGCCGCTTTCGCCCTCGCCCGAGGGGGCGGTCGCCGCTACAGGGGCTTTCTTGCCGTGCAGCTGGATTGCCTCGCCGCGCAGGGCGACCTTACCGCTGCGGAGGTCGCGGCCGATGCGGTCAATAAGAATGCTTTGCCCGCATAGGGTCATGCGCGCATGGGTGCCTGCCTCATGCAGTTCAGCCGAGAGCAGGTTGCAGCCCCGGAAGAAGCGGGCAACGAAGGGCGTGCGCGGGTATTGGAAGATGCGCTGCGGGGCATCGCATTGCACGTAGCGGCCCTGATTCAGTACCGCGACGCGGTCGCTCATGGTCAGGGCTTCTTCCTGGTCGTGGGTGACATATATGAAGGTGGTCCCGGTGCGTTGCTGGATGCTGCGCAACTCATCCTGCATCTCGCGCCGGATTTTCTCGTCCAGCGCCGAAAGCGGCTCGTCCAGCAGCAGGATCGCCGGGCGCGGCGCAAGGGCACGGGCGATGGCAACGCGTTGCTGCTCGCCCCCCGAAAGCTGATGGACGTTGCGCTTCTCGAAACCTTCGAGCCCCACCAGGGCCAGGAGTTCGGAGACGCGGGCGGCGGCCTCAGTTCGGCTCGCATTTTCGCGGCGAAGGCCGTAGGCCACGTTCCCGGCCACGTCCAAGTGCGGGAAGATCGCGTATTGCTGGAATACCATGCCGAGATGCCGGTCCCAGGGAGGCACGGACGTCATGTCGCGGCTATCAATCACGATGCTGCCGCTGTCCGGGTATTCCAGCCCGGCGATCATACGCAGCACTGTGGACTTTCCTGAACCGCTGGGCCCGAGCATGGTGAAGAATTCGCCCCGCTCCACCGTCATGGAAAAATCCTGTGCCGGCGTGGCACGTCCAAAACGCTTGTACAGCTTGTCTAGTTTCAGGATCGGATCCCTCACAGTGCGCGATCCTTCAGGAGAATTTCGACCGCGATGCATCCGGCCTGCACCATGGTGTCCAGCGCCATCGAGGGCAGCATCGGCGTTTCGGGACCCTCCGCAGCGACCATCTCGGGTGTTAGCGGCAGATGCATGAAGCCGCAGCCCATCTGCGCCGCGCTCTGAACAACCAGGTGGCGAGTGGTATAGAGCATCTGATTGCACAGGTGATTGCCCGCCGAATAGGACAGGGCGGCGGGGATGCCTTGGGCGCGGCAGGCGGCGACGATCTGTTGGTTCGGCAGGGTCGCGTCGTAGGCGGCGGGGCCGCCGGGAACGGTGGCCTCGTGCTCCAGGCGCAGCCCGTCGTTGTCCGGCACGTCGAAAAAACGCCAATTGGTGCCCAGGGCCTCCATCCGGATGCCACAGGCGCCAGGTGCGATGCCGACGCCCAGCCAGTAGTCGGGACGGTGCGCTTCAATCGCCTGTTTGAGAATGTCGGTCAGCGCGGCGGTGCGCACCGGGATTTCCAGGTGAATGACCCTGTGTTGCCCCCAGCTTTTCTGTCCGACGGACTGTGCTACCTGAGACGCAGGGTTGATGTCTGCCTTCGCCCAGGCACCATAGCCCGCCACGACCACTGTCTTTTGCTTGCTCACGCTTGCGCTTCCCGGTTCACAAATTTGCAAGGATGCTAAGCCAGCCGATACCATGCTAACAAATCGTATTTACATATGATTGAATGTGTGAATGTTATGGTCTGCGAAAAAACCTATCCATTTCAAGGCTATAGAAAGGAATCGTTTTGTTGCATTACCGCCAGGTAGAAGCCTTTCGCTTTGTCATGATTACCGGAACCATCACGGGTGCGGCCGAGATCATGTCCGTTTCGCAACCGGCGGTCAGCCGGTTGATCGGCGATCTGGAGGCGACATTGGGCTTTACCTTGTTCGACCGAGTGCGCGGACGGTTGCTCCCGACCGAGGCCGCCGGCCGCTTCTTCCAGGAGGTCGAGAAATTTCACGTAGGGCTCGAACATCTGGACCGGATAGCCGAGCAGATCCGTACCCAAAAGCCGGCCGATTTGAAGGTCTGTGCCACCCCTGCGCTGTCGACCTATATCTTCCCCAAGGCCGTCCGTCGGTTCCAGGAGGCCTACCCGGCGGTGGATCTGGTGATCGACAGCTTCTCTTCTTCGGAAATAGTGAACCGCCTGCGCAGCCATCTTACCCACCTCGCCGTCACTCTGGCCTTTCCCGACACGCCGGGCATCCTGCAAGAGCCGCTGGTCAGCGCGTCACATGTCTGTGCCGTGCACGAAAGCCATCCTCTGGCGCGCAAGGACGTCATAACACCCGATGATTTCGTCGGCGAACGCGTGCTGCGTATCCTGCCCAGCGGCCTGACCAACTGGAACCTTGTTGCCAAGGCCCTCACCGACGCCGGTGTCAGCTACGCCCAGGGCATTGGCATCCAGACGTCGCATACGGGTTACAGTCTGATCGCCGAGAACCTTGCTATCGCGCTGATTGAACCATTCGCGGCCACAGCCTGGCGCAACAACGGCGTGGTCGTGCGTCCCTTCCGCCCTGCGGTGACTTTCGACTATGTCATCGCCTACTCGGTGGCGCAGCAGCGCACCGAGCCGCTGAAGGCTTTTGTCAGTATCGTCCGCGAGATCGCCAGGGCCTGACGACCCGGAGCTGCCGCACATAAGCGATACCAGCGGCATCGTGAGGTTAAGCTCCCGGCGATTGGCCTGTGCGGTTTTGCGGCATGACCCAAACCGTTCTTGATCCCCTTTATCGCCGCCACCGGTTCCCAGCTGAAGTGATTGTTCATGCCGTCTGGCTTTATCTTCGCTTCCCGCTCAGTCTGCGGATGGTCGAAGATTTGCTGGCGGCGCGCGGGATCATTGTCTCACACCAGACTGGCAGCGGCGGAGTAAAAACCGGCCAATGGGCGGAGCAAAACCGCGCCAGGTGTTTCAACGGTTCTGTCGCAAATCGTACTTTTGGTCACAAAAGTATGCTTCTGTGCCGACGATTAAGCTGCGAAGATTTCGTATTGCTCGGCGATTGATGAGCGCGGATTATAGGCAAACCTCGCCTGTCGCTGGCGCATCATTTGAACCATCTCGATACCGGCAAGCACTTTTGTTGTGCTTGAGAATGCCTTGAAGCCGAGCATGGGCCTGACACGACGCATGATCCGGCGGTGATCCTACTCGATGCGCTTATTCAGGTGCTGACTTTGCCAGATACGGATCGGCTACGTTTGAAGGGGCCGCATTTCCTGCAGCCGACTGATCATGTCGCAGGAGATGATGGCTTCAGAGCCTGTTGATTTTCACTTCATCAATTCTCGGTGGAAATCGACTCAATGTCCGTCTTCGGCTCGTAAGCCATACTTCAAAATGGATTCCTTTTCAGGGGGAAAACCAGTGCCCATTCCAGAGACAAGCCATGCCGCCATCGATGATTACTCAGACTTGCCATTCATTCTATGTGCATATATGATGCGCATGAAAAAGGTGAGATTATGCAAGCCCAGACTGGCCCCAGAAAACCCACAAACCTGACGCTGGATCCGGCCTTGCTGATGGAGGCCAGAGCGTTCGGGGTCAATCTGTCACAAGCCGCAGAAGCAGGTTTGCGGCGTGCCGTGGCCGAGGCGAAGGCGCAAGCCTGGCGGCGCGAGAATGCCGCCGCTCTCGCCAGCTCGAACGCATGGGCGGAGACGCACGGCTTGCCTTTGGAGAAATATAGGCAGTTCTGATGGCGCGTTTCGAGGTTTTCGCAAATCCCGTTGGCGCTGGCTATGTTCTCGATGTTCAGGCAGATGTTTTGAGCGAACTGAACACGCGGATTGTGGTGCCGCTTCTGCCTCTGGCGCAAGCTCCGGTTCCGGCCCAGCGCCTCAACCCGGTGTTCAACATTGGGGACGAGCAGCATGTCATGGTCACCCAGTTCATGGCCGCGGTTCCGCGTGCGCTGTTGCGCAGTCCGGTCACCAGTCTGATGGGGCAGGACAATGAGATTATGGCCGCACTGGACATGATGCTGGTAGGGTTCTGACCGGCAGTTGCCCCTTGTCCTGCCATCGAGCAGTACACGAAACAGAGTCAGAAATGAATCCAAATTCCATAATAAAACTTATGCAACACAATATAGCAGCCAGGGTGGGTTCAAGGATGAAGTGCGACTTGCGAATGATACCAATGGGTTGTCACTCGCAAGGAAAATGCAATGGAACGCACCTACTCCCATATTGACCTCGATGAGCGTCGTAAGATTGCCCGCT
>Ga0180009_10000998_pt1 | contig 35603 bp, 34 predicted proteins | sample OS_PC_MetaG_FD_123537 | JGI IMG/M metagenome (GOLD analysis project Ga0180009, IMG submission 123537) | Groundwater microbial communities from the Aspo Hard Rock Laboratory (HRL) deep subsurface site, Sweden - OS_PC_MetaG | ecosystem: Environmental > Aquatic > Deep subsurface > Groundwater... | reverse complement strand
CAAACAGGCCGGCCGCGGCGGAACGGGTACGGTCATGCGGCACAAGGGACTGCGCGCGGTCCTCGTCCGCTCCGGCCTTCCGCGCCTCAAGGGCAACCAGGCCGCCGACCCGGACGGGGTCAAGCGGGCCGGGGCGGGCTTGAAAAAGGTCGTCAGTCAATGTGATTCCCAACAGCTGTACCTGGGTGCCTGGGGCACTACGGGCCTGACCGAGTACATGAACAAGTTCCACATCCTGCCCATCGACAATTACCAGTACGGTCAAAGTCCCAAGTCTGAAGCGGTCTTCGCCGAGGTCTTCCGGGACAAGTATTTCAGTAAGAAACTGCCGGACGGCTGCTATATCGGCTGCAATCTGGCCTGCGCCAAGGCGGCCGAAAACGTGCTTCTGACCCGGGGACCCCATGCCGGCCGTCGGGTGGGCGTGGACGGACCGGAGTATGAGACCGTCGGCGCGGTGACGGCCATGGGCATTTTCGATCCTCAGTTCATCCTGGAATACAACTATTACTGTGACGAATACGGTCTGGATACCATATCCACCGGGGTCTCCATCGCCTTTCTCATGGAGTGCGCGCAGCGCGGCATGCTGACGGCCGAGGACGTCGGCTACGATCTGCGTTTCGGTGATGCCGAGGCCGCCGATCGTTTGCTGCACGAGGTCGCCCAGGGTGAAGGATTCGGCCGGGTCTGCGGCCAGGGGGTCAGCCGGGCCAAGGGGTGGGTCGCCGAACGGTACGCCTCGAAAAACGGCGCCTCGCCCGCGGAGGCCCTGGCCGAATTGAGCAAGTTCGGCATGGAAGTCAAGGGACTGGAATTTTCCATGTACATCAGCAAGGAGTCCCTGGCCCAGCAGGGCGGATACGGCTTCGCCCTCAAGGGCCCCCAGCACGACGAGGCCTGGCTGATCTTCATCGATCAGGTGCACAAGGAATTGCCGACCTACGACCTCAAGGCCAAGGCCTTGAAATGGTTTCCCCTCATCCGGACCTGGTTCAACGCCGTGGGCCTGTGCAAGCTGCCCTGGATCGACGTCCGGCATCCCGAGGCGGCCAACACGGACTGGCCGGCCCAGAACCAGCCTTCCCTGAAGCTGTACGTGGACTACTTCAATGCCACGGTGGGCGCGAACAAGACGCTCCAGGATATTCTGGACGACTCGGAACGCCTGGGTCTGCTGCAAAAAATGATCAACCTCCGCCACGGTCAGGGGACCCGGGCCAGTGACCAGATTCCCTGGCGGGCCATGGGGCCGGCGTACCTGAACGAGTACGAGGTGCGATCCGATTATTACGACGAATGGCTGCGGGAAAAACTGGGCCCGGAGGCCTCCCTTCCGGCGGACCCGGCCGCCCGCCACGCTCTGCTCATGGATATGCGCCGGAAGGAGTATGATGAGCTTTGCGACACGGTTTACCGGGCCAAAGGATTCGACGACATCGGGGTGCCCCTGCCGTCCACGCTGGAAAAATTCGGTCTGTTGGACGAACAGGCCCATGACCTGCTGGACCGGAACTGGGCATGAACGTCCGGGTTCGTTTCATGGGCTCCCAGCGGGTCTTGACCGGCTCGGACCAGATCGACCTGACCCTGACCCGGGGGGCCCGGGTCGCGGAGGCGGTACAACGGGTCGTCGGATCGTATCCGGGCCTGGGCCTGGCCGAGGGGTCCGTGGTGGTCGCCGTCAACGATCGGATCAGCGGCCTTGACGGCGTGCTGGAGGCGGACGACACGGTTTCCTTTTTGCCGTTTATCGGAGGCGGTTGAGTCGGCCGTTTCATTTACAAGTGAAATGGGGAACCACGATGGTGGTTCCCCATTTTTTAACCAACTTGGCCGCGCACCCTTTTTCGAATCCGGCCCGCAAGGCGCCCGCTGATGTGAAAGGGAGGCCCGAAGCATTCACGACACAGACCGCATTGTTTACCGCTGCTTCCTCCCGGACCTGACGGGGTTCACAACCGTCTGTTGCGCAAAGTCAAACCTGTTTCAACAAAAAACGAACCACCTCCCGGACCAAAGACCCTCGAAAGGGAGTTCGACCCCGCATAAGCGGATTTCGGGTGCAGGGCACCGCTAGCTCCCCGTCTAGCGCGACCAAGCAAAGCCGGTTAAACCGATTCCCGCGCCGGGCCGATATGATTATAGCCGCCGGCCCTGAAAATGCAACCATCAATTTCGTGATTCCGACATCGAAACTCGGTTGCTTTTTGCCGGCCCCTGATTTATATAGACGCAGCGGAGTGATAAAGACATGTTCGAGGACCTGGTTACCAAAGACATCGCCGCCCTGGTGCCATACCCGCCCGGGAAACCCATCGAGGAACTCGAGCGGGAACTGGGCATTACCGGGGCCGTCAAACTGGCTTCCAACGAGAATCCCCTCGGACCGTCTCCCAAGGCCGTCGAAGCGGTAGCCGAGACCCTGCCCCGACTCCATCGCTACCCGGACGGCCGCGGCTACTATTTGAAACAGGCCCTGGCCCAAAAGCTGGGTCTGGACATGAACCAGCTCGTCCTGGGCAACGGTTCCAACGAGATAATCGAACTGGCCGTACGCACGTTTCTGCGGCCCGGTCTGGGCGCGGTCTTTTCCGATCCCACCTTTCTGGTGTATTCCAAGGTGGTCCAGGGCGCGGGAGGCAGAATCACCCGCGTTCCGCTCAAGAACAGGCGCCATGACCTGGCCGGCCTGTCCCGGGCGGTTGCCGATGACTCCCGGCTGGTCTTCCTGGATAATCCCAACAACCCGACCGGTTCCCTGATACCGGCGCCGGACCTGCGGGCCTTCGTTTCCGACCTGCCCCGCCGGACCATCCTCGTCCTGGACGAGGCCTATCGGGACTTCGTCCGGGAGGGCAGCCTGATCGAACCCCGGGAGGTCATCGAGGGCGAACGGCCGGTCATCTTCCTGCGCACCTTCTCCAAGGCCTACGGCCTGGCCGGCCTTCGCGTCGGCTACGGCCTGACCCAGGCCGAGCTGGTCGATTACATGGACCGGGTCCGCCAGCCTTTCAATATAAACACCCTGGGACAGATCGGCGCCTTGGCCGCCCTGGACGACGACGAATTCTATGAAAATACACGCCGGGCCACCTGGGACGGCCTGGACTGGCTGGCTTCCGAACTGGACCGGCTGGGCCTGAAGCACCACCCCACTCAGACCAACTTCATGATGATCGAACTGGACCGGCCGGCCGGCGAGGTTTCCGATCTCATGCTCCACCAAGGGGTCATCATCCGGTCCCTGAGCAGTTATGGACTGGATCGCACCATCCGGATCAACGTGGGGCTGCCCGAGGAGAACGCACGGTTCATCCAGGCCCTCAAACAGGTTTTGGGTCTGTAACGGGTATGAGTCCCGGCCAACGGATCATCACCATCGACGGACCGGCCGGGGCGGGAAAGAGCACCCTGGCCCGGGCTCTGGCCCGCCGGATGGGCTGGAGCTACCTGGACACCGGAGCGATGTACCGGGCCGTGGCCTTGGCCGTTCATGAGGCCGGAGTCGATCCGTCCGATGAACAGGCCGTGGAGCGGATCGTTTCCGGGCTCAACCTCGACGTCTCCCTGGACCGCGAAACGACCCGGGTCTTCTTGAGCGACCTCGACGTAACCGACCTCATCCGGGCGCCTCAAATCAGCGCCCTGGCTTCGGCCGTGTCCGCCTTGCCCGCGGTCCGGCGAGCCCTGGTCGACCATCAACGCCGGATCGGGGACCGAGGCGGCATCGTGGCCGAGGGTCGAGACATGGGCACCGTGGTTTTTCCCGAGGCCGGAGTGAAATTTTTTCTGACCGCCAGCCTCGAAGAACGGGCCCGGCGCCGGTTCGAGGAACTGCGCCTGGCCGGATCGGAAGAGACGCCCGAGCGGGTGATGAAGGACATGGCGAATCGGGACCGGGCAGATTCTTCTCGTGATTTGGCCCCTTTGCGTCCGGCGGATGACGCGATCGCCGTCGATAGCACTGCCATGTCTATCGACTCGGTTCTGGACTTTATGCTCGCCCGGATTCGCTCCGAACCCGGTCGAGCGTTTTTTTAGAAAACGGTTGATTTATTAGATTGTATTTGTTACTAGAACCCTTTATGGTACGAACGCTTGCCGGTCTTTCCTCTGAAAAGAGAAAGGCGGCTGTTTTTACCGGCCCGAGGGGTAATTCATATTTTTGGAGTTTTTAAATAACGATGAATGGGACCGTGGATCAAATGGACAAAGTAGACAACCATGATCAGAGCCAGACTATGATGAGTCTGGAAAGTGGGCAAGGTGATGGGGTGACAGACCTGGGGGAGCTTTACGAGCAAAGTTTCCGCAGCCTCAACGAAGGCGAGGTCCTGAAGGGGTACGTCGTCCAGATTGACAAGGAAAATGTGATGGTGGACATCGGCTCCAAGTCGGAGGGCCGAATACCCATTCACGAATTCCGGGACGAGGACGGAAACGTGGACCTGCAGGTGGGTGACGAAGTTGAGGCGGTTTTGGTGCGCTGGGACGACGAAGGAGATGACATTCTCCTGTCCAAGGACAAGGCGGACAAGCGCAAGGTCTGGGAGGAGATCAGCCGCATCTACAACGACGATGGCGTCATCGAAGGCCGCATCGTCGCCCGGGTCAAGGGCGGTTTATCGGTTGACATCGGGGTGCAGGCTTTTCTGCCTGGTTCCCAGGTCGACCTCAGACCGGTCAAGAACCTGGAAAGCCTGGTCGGCCAGAGCATGAACTTCAAAATATTGAAGTACAACCGCAAGCGGGGCAACGTCGTGCTGTCCCGCCGCGTCCTGCTCGAGGACGAGCGCACCCAGCTCAAGGCCAAGACCATCGATTCCATCGAGGAAAACACCGTGATGGATGGTGTGGTCAAGAACATCACCGAGTACGGCGTGTTCGTCGACCTCGGTGGTATCGACGGCCTCCTGCACATCACCGACATGTCCTGGGGCCGCGTGGGACACCCGTCCGAGGTCTTTCACATCGGTGATGTCATCCAGGTCAAGGTGCTTCATTTCGACAAGGAACGCGAACGCGTCTCCCTGGGTCTCAAGCAGTTGCAGCCCGATCCCTGGACCATGGTCATCGACAAGTATCCCGTGGGCAACAAGGTGACGGGCAAGGTGGTCTCTCTGACCGATTACGGCGCCTTTGTCGAAGTCGAAGAGGGCATTGAAGGACTGATTCACGTCTCCGAAATGTCCTGGACCCGCAAGATACGCAACCCGGCCAAGATTCTGACGGTCGGTGACGTGGTCGAGTGCATGGTCCTGAACATCGACGCGGACAACAAGCGCATCTCCCTGGGCATGAAGCAGGTCGAGCCGAATCCCTGGGACGTGGTCGCGGACAAGTATCCGGTCGGCACCACCATTGAAGGCAAGATCAAGAACATCACCGACTTCGGCGTGTTCATCGGCATCGACGAGGGGATCGACGGTCTGGTCCACATCTCCGACATTTCCTGGACCAAGCGGTACAAACACCCCTCCGAGGTCTTCAAGAAAGGTGACTCCGTCCGGGCCGTCGTGCTCAATATCGAAAAGGGCAGCGAACGTTTCTCCCTGGGCATCAAGCAACTCGAATCCGACCCCTGGGAACTCGTGCCGGGCAAATACCCCATTGGCGCCCGGGTGACGGGCACGGTGACGAACATCACGGATTTCGGCCTGTTCATCGAACTCGAAGAAGGGATCGAAGGTCTGGTCCACATCTCCGAGATCGGACGTCACAAGGGGAAATCCCTCCGGGAGCTGTACAGCCTGGGCGACGTGATTTCAGCCAAGGTCTTCAATATCAGCGTCCCGGACCGCAAGATCGGGTTGAGCATCAAGCGGCTGAAAAAAGACGAAGAGCAGTCCTATTTCAAGGATTACATGGACGGCCGCCAGGGCGCCGCGACTTCGAGTCTCGGCGAACAGCTGCAACAGGCACTTCGCCAGCAGGCGGAGCGGTCCGCCGCCAGTGATGCGCCCGAATCCGACGAGCCGGACTGGGACGATGACCAGGATGACGATGACGACGACGAGTAACAGCCTCGCCTCGTTTTTTAACATCCTGGCCTGATAGCGGCTGACAAGGCCAAGCCGTGCAACCCGATTCCAAGCCGATCGGCGCGCCTCCCAAGGCGAGCAAGAAAGGCTCCTGTCTGGTTGTGGGTCTGATCATAGTGGCCGCCGTCATTCTGTTTGGCGGCGGCCTGATCGGTCTGGCCATACTGATCGACCGGGCCGACGGCATGTCATTCGGTGACGGTCTGGCCGTGATCGAAATCCAGGGCGTCATCACCGCGGACTCCGAGGTGGTCAAGAACCTGGTCCGTTTCCGGCGGGACGACAAGGTCAAGGCCATCATCATCCGGATCGACTCCCCCGGCGGCGGCGTAGCGCCCAGCCAGGAAATCTATCGGGAAGTCCGGCGAACCCGAAAAGACAAAAAGGTCGTCGTCTCCATGGGCGGCGTGGCGGCTTCCGGCGGTCTGTACATCGCCTCGGCCGCCGACAAGGTCCTGGCCAACCCCGGAACGGTGACCGGCAGTATCGGCGTCATCATGCAAATGATGAATGTCGAGGAACTGCTGGGCAAGGTAGGCGTCAGTTCCGTGGTCGTAAAAAGCGGGCGGTACAAGGACATCGGTTCGATGACCCGGACCATGACCGAGGAGGAGCGGGCCGTGCTTCAGGGCATGGTGGACAAGCTCCACAAGCAGTTCGTCAGGGACCTGGCCAAGGGTCGGGGACTGAAAGAAGAACAGGTCGCCGCCATCGCTGACGGGCGCATTTTTTCCGGTGAAGAAGCCGTCGACCTGGGCCTGGTGGACGGCTTGGGCAACTTTGAGGACGCAGTCGATGCAGCGGCCCGGTTCGGGGGGCTCAAGCGCCCGGTCCGCCTTATCTACCCGAGAAAAAAGACATCCTTTTTCGAACAGATTCTGGAAGGCAAATCCCCGGTTCAAATCCTGCCGGGTTGGATCACGCGGCCGGTCGCCTTCCAGTATCTGTATCTGCCAGGCCTCTAACCCGGCTGACCCGGGCGCCCCTTCAAAGCCCCCGAGCGGGCCGGGAAGCCCACTCGCCTCCGACAGGCAGCAACTCGTTCAAACCGCAACCCGATTTTGACAACCGAGGAATCCATGCTCAAACGCGAACTGATCGCGGCCCTGACCCGCCGCCACAAGGAACTCAAAGCCCAGGACGTGGACCTGATCGCGCGCCTGATTTTCGAATCCATGGCCGATGCCTTGAGTCGGGGCGAAGAGATCGAGCTGAGGGGCTTCGGGTCCTTCCGAATCCGGGATTACGAGCCTCGGGCCGCACGCAACCCGGGCACGGGCGAAACGGTCCAGCTCGACGCCAGACGGGGCGTCCTCTTCAAGGCCGGCCTGGAAATGAGAGGACGGCTGAATGGGCGCTGAAACCCGCCCCTCCTATCTCGATCCAGCCGCCAGACCGGGCCTTTTCGACGGCATGCTGGCCATATGGCGAGGCGCGGGCTTTCTGGCCGGCCACCCCCGACTCCTGCCCTTCGCCCTGATTCCCGTTCTGATCAACGTGGTTCTGTTCGCCCTGTTTTTTTATATGAGCCTGAGCTACTTCAGCCACTGGCTCGACTCGCTCATACCCCAGTCGGAAACCTGGTACTGGATCGCCTTGATCTACCTGCTGACGATTATCGTCATCGTCCTGCTCCTGTTGATCATCGCCTTCACCTTTACCATCCTGGCCAACATCATCGCCTCGCCCTTCAACGATGCCCTTTCGGCCAAGACCGAAGTCCTGGCCTCCGGCGTCGATACCGGGGCGCCCTTTTCCCTGGTCGGAATCATCAAGGAGACCGGCAGAACGATCATCGAGGAACTCAAGAAGCTGCTCTTCTACGGCGTGGTCGTGGGTCTGCTTTTTCTGTTGAATCTGATTCCCGTCCTGGGTCAGACCCTCTGGGGCATCCTGTTCATGCTGTTCACGGTGATCTGGTTGGGGCTGAGCTTTCTGGACTACGCCCTGGCCCGACACGGTTTCCGGTTCAGGGCCAAACTGGGCTTCGTCCGAAGGAATTTATTCCCGGTCCTGGGCTATGGCGCCGGGGTCTTCGCCGGCCTGCTGATTCCGGTCTTCAACCTGGCCATCATTCCCATTGCCGTGGTCGGCGGGACCCTCTTGTACCTGGAATTGAGGGACGATTACGAATAGCGCGGAACAGGCGGCCCCGCTGGTTCGCTCCCGTCTCAGTCCTGGCTGAACTCTCCCAGGCCTAATCGAATGATTTCGGGATCGTCGTCGATCAATGAGACGACCGTGGAAGGCTGTCCCGGCACCGGGCCGCCGTCGATGACCAGGTCGATCGCCCCCTTGAAGGTCTGCTCGATGGCTTCCGGATCGGAAATGACCTCGCCCGAATCATAGGTGGCCGAGGTGTTGATGATGGGATGCCCGAGGGCTTGCACGATAAGCAGAGGAATGCTGTGATCCGGAACCCGGATGCCGGCCTCCTTGCGCCGGGTCAGCATAATCTGGGGAACCAGACGGGTCCCTTCCAAAATGAAGGTGAAGGGACCGGGCAGCAGGCGTCGCATGGTCCGGTACTGGTAGTTGGAAACCTTGGCGAACTCGCTGATGTGCTTGAGATCGGCGCAGATGAAACTGAACGGCTGCTTTTTGTTGCGCTTCTTCAGTCGATAGACCTTTTCGATAGCCCGTTTCTGGAGCAGGTCGCAACCGATGCCGTACTGGGTATCCGTGGGATAGGCGATCACGCCGCCTTCATTGAGCACGTCGACGACGCGGCTGATCAGGCGGCCTTGAGGATTCTCCGGATTAATGCGCACGATCATTGTTTAACTACCCATAGCCAAAAGACGAAGAAACATAACACGAGCCCACGGGGGTGTCAAGCGGTCGCCGTCTTTCGGGGACTTTCCCGGCCTGCCGCCGCTCCCTTTCCGGAACGGCGGGCCAAAACGGGCCGGATGGGCAAAAGAGTTGTGTCTGTTCACCTTCTTGGGATATAATCAGCCCCATGAAAACAGTCGGAAAACGCACCATACTCGTCTTTTTCGTCCTGGCGGCCCTCAGCATGGTCCTGACCGGCTGCGTCGAATCCATTTACCCCAAGAAGCGCGTCGTTGTCGATCGCCCGCAGCCCGAGCGGTCCGCGCCGCCGAGCCAACCGGAGCAGCCGATCGCCGAGGCGGCTCGGCCGACCCTGTCGGAAGCGGAAATGGTTCGCCAGGCTGAACAGGCCGAAAGCCGGGGCAAGGACCAGGAGGCCCTGGATGGATATGAGGCGCTGCTCAAGGCCTACCCCGGAACGTCGGCGGCGGATTCGGCCCTGGCGGCCATCGGCCAGATACAGCAGCGGCGCAAAAACGACAAGGCCGCGATTGCCGCTTTCCAGAAGCTGGTCGATAAATATCCGGCCAGCCGTTTCAGCGACGAGGCCCGACGCCGTCTGGGCTTGTTGTATATCCAGACCGGCCTTTTCAAACAAGCCGTCCCCGTACTGAACAAGCTGCTGGCCAAGAGTTATGAGCCCAAGGAAAAGGCGCGGCTTCGGATATCCCTGGGCCGCGCCCACCTGGGCATGGGCAACCACGGCCAGGCCCTGGAATTTTTCCTCAAGGCCTACCACGAGACGCCCGACGCGACAGACAAGGACGAAGCCAATCGTCTGGTCAAGCTCACCATCCACAAGATGTCCATGGACGAACTCAACCAAGCCCAGACGGAATACGTGAGAGACTATCCGGGCGGGTACGTGGCGTACCTTCTGGCCTACCGCTACTATCGGGCCGGGCAGCTGGACCGGGCCCGCAGCAAGGCCGAGATATTCATCGAGAGCTTCCCCGGCCACGCCATGGAGGGGAACGCCCAGGAACTGTTACGGGCCATTGAAGGCCAAGGTCCGCCGCCGCCCCTGGAGTTCCCTGATGAAACGCAGGCCGCGGCCGTATCTCCCCCCGAGCGGAAGGCCGAGATCGAGCCGCCCCCCACGAAACCAGCCGCCGAACTCCCTGAACCCGCGGGCCCTTTACCCGACTATTCGGCCATGAACATTGCCTGCCTTCTGCCGCTCTCCGGCTCCGGAGCCGCCCAGTACGGCCAACAGGTCCTCAAGGGCCTCCAGTTGGCCCAACAGCTTTACCAGGCGGTCACGCCGGGCTTCAAGGTCAACCTGATCGTCCGGGATTCCAAGGGCAGTCCGGAGACAGCCATCAAGATTCTGGACGAACTGGCCAAGGAGGAGAAGGTTTTAGCCGTCGTCGGACCGCTGATCGGCCAGGTGGCGGCCCGGGTCGCGCCCCTGGCTGAAATCCAGTCCGTCCCCATGATCACCCTGTCACAGATGGCCGATCTGCCCCAAAGCGGCAAGCACATCTTCCGGCTCAACCTTTCGCCGCGCGCCCAGGCCCGGGCGGTGGCCCGGTATGCCGTCCAGACTCTGGGTCTGAGACGAATCGCCATTCTGCACCCCGACGACCGGTACGGCCGGGCCATGCGGGACTTTTTCTGGGATGAGACGAACCGGCTGTCCGCTGAAGTGACCGGCGTACAGGGCTATAATCCGGCGGCCACTGATTTTTCCGAACCGATTCGCAAACTGGCGGGTGTGGGCAAGGTCAATCGCAAGGTCGAAGCCGGCAAACAGGCCAGCGTTCCCTTCGAGGCGGTCTTTCTGCCGGACAGCTACAAGGCCGTGTCCATGATCGCCCCCCAGTTCGCCTATCACGACATCACCTCGATCCGTCTCCTGGGCACCTCGCTCTGGTACACCCCCAACCTGCTCCGGGCCGCGGCCCGCTACACCCAGGGGGCCATCTTTCCGGTCGCTTTCTACCCGTACAGCGATCGGCCGGAGATCAAGGCCTTCGTGGACGGGTACCGGGCCGACGTGGGCGACCTGAACGCCGTTCCCGGCCAGTACGAAGCCTATGGCTTCGACGCCGCCCTTCTGCTGCTGGCCCTGATGGACCGGCATCACGTCTCGACCCGGGAGGCCCTGGTCCACTCCCTGTCCAGCCTGAGTGAAGGCTTCCCTGGAGTCACCGGCAGCTTCACCTTCAGTCCCGAAGGGGAATACATCGGCGACCCCACCCTGCTGACCATCGAGGGATCGGAGTTCAAGCCCGTCGATTAAAACCCAACAGGCCTCTTCCTCGCGTCAAGGGAAGAGGCCTGTTCCTTTTCGAACGCGGCTTACTGACAAAGGATGGACGTTGTGTTGCCTTCGGAAGCCTTCAGCAGCCGTTCATACGGACCCAGGGACCCGGGAGAAGACCCGGCCGCCCGGTTGGCCTTGATCAGTCCATAGACCCTGGCCACTGCCTGCCCGTCGGCCAGGGCTCCATAAAGTCGGATGGCCCGATCCAGCTCCCGGGCCGCATCGGACCACTGCTTTTTCCTCTGGTAGATCAACCCGAGCTGTTCCAGGTCATAGGCGATACCGGCCGGGTTTTCCGCCTGTTTGTCCAGGTCCAGGGCCACGGAGACGTGTTGTTGGGCCCGGGTCAGGTCACGCTCCTCGCTCGCGATCAAACCCAGTTCCACATGAACGGCCGCCTGCCCCCGGACGTCCTTGTTTTGCACGGCCAGGGCCAGGGCCCGATCCAGAACCGTCCGGGCCTCCGCCAGTCGGCCCGTTTTCCGGTAGAACACGCCCAGGTTGGTCAGGTGCAGGCCCAGACCGGTCCGGGCCTTGTCCCGCTCGGCCTCGCCTATCGCCCGTCTCCAAAGGCTTTCCGCCTCGCCGGCCCGGCCGACCTTGAAGGCCAGGCCGGCCAGGTTGCCGTAAATCAGAGAGGCCTCTGACCGGCTGTCCACATCCCGGTTGAGCTCCAGGGCCTTGTTCAGATGCTCGGCCGCCTCGTCATACCGGCCGAGCCCCAGGGCGGCTGCCCCCAGATTGTTGCGGGCCCGCAGCATGCCCGGCAGGTCGTCCAGAAGACGGCTCGTTTCCATGGCCTGAAAAAAATACCGCTCGGCCCGGTCGTAGCACCCCCGGTCGTACCAATAGCTGCCCTGGCTGGCCAACCGTTTGGATTCGGCGATCAAGACCGGGTCCGGTTTGGGTTTGGGACCGCCGCAAGCCAGACCGAACAGCCACAGAACCGCCAAACCGCCCAGCAACAGACGCGCCGCCGTCTTCACGGTCCTCACCCCCTCACCTGAACGCCGTGGCTTTCCGGCGCCGGTTGAGGCGGGAGATTGCCCCGAATCAGAAAGTTCTTCTTGACCGAATCCAGAATCTCGTTGACGTCCCGCATGCCTTGCCGGGCCTCCTGGCTGATTTCCGGAACATCCTGCATGGCCTTTTCGAGCTGCCGGCTGATCTTTTGAAGCTGGCCCAGGATGTCCTGAATCCGGCCCAGAACAACGGGCATCTCGGCCTCGACCGTCCCGGTCGCGCCGGCGGTGTGATCCGCCGCCTTGCGAATCTTGGCCAGTATCCCATCCACGGCCTTGAGTTCGGCCATGATCTGATTGTACAATTCATCCTTCCGAATGATCCGGCCCAGTGACCCCTTCCCGTCCGCCACCCCGCCGGTTATCCGCTTGACTTCATTCAAGGTGCCGAACAGGCCGCCGTCCGGGTCGTCCAGCCGGTCGGTTATGATTTCGATATGGTCCAGGATTTCATCGACCAGCAACAGCTTGTGCTCCAGGTCGAGTTCCTCCAGGTAATCGGACAGTTTTTTCTGCTCCTTGGAAGGAATCTCTCCCCCCGGCGGTATGAGCGCCGCATTCTTGGACCCCAGGAGAATGTTGACGTACTCGTCCCCGATAATGGTCGGGCTTTCGATGGCCGCCTTGCTGTCCAGACGGATACGCGAGGCATAGTCTTCCAGAACGCGAAAGGTCACCCTGACCCGGTTGTTTTCGGTCAGTTCGATTTCGGTCACCTCGCCGATGTCCGTCCGCAGCAGGCGAACCTTGGCCCCGGGCGCCAGGTTGTAGCCTTCCTTGTATATACTGAAATAGCTGACGTGCCGCTTGAACCATTTCTGGCCTTGCCCGACCAGAATGGCGCTGCCCACGAACAGGAAAAAGATCAAGAGAATAAAGCTCCCGACCACTTTTTCCATCGTACTGAAACTGACCTGCATATCGATCCCCCGCCCCCGGTCAGCCGATCGGCCCGTCGGGCCGCTTCTCCGACGTTTCCATTCGACCGGAGCGTTCCTCCATGATGATGGTCCAGTCCACCCATTCCCTGCCGACCTCGGGCGGGACGGCCGAGATCAGAAAGGCGCATTCCCGCCGGTCGGCCCGGCCCCGAATCTCCTCCAGAAGAAGCGCGTGCCGCTTGGGTCCCAGGTCCATGAGCGGCATCTCGAAAAGGAACAGCGGCGGGTGTTTGACCAGCTCCCTGACGTACAGGGCCATCCTCAGCTTTTCGTAACTCAGTTCCTCCGGACGCAGCCTCCGGTCCCGAAACAGGTCGAAACAGTCCATGATGGGCTGGATGCGTTCCTCGGCCTGCCCGATGGTCAGGCCGAGATTGTATTCCAGACTCAGGGTCATGTTTTCCAGGACGGTCAAGTTGCTGATGAGCCGCGTCTCCCGGTGAACCAGGCCGATCCGCCCCTTGAGGGCCAGTGCCCGCTTTTCCTCTCCGTAGGCGGCCGCATCCCCGCCGAACCATCTCAAGCTCCCGCTGTCCGGCCTTCCCAGGCCGGCGCAGACCTGAAACAAGGCCCGGGCGACCCGGTGATGGTCGGCCCAGACCAGGCCGCCTTGTCCGAGTCCCAGTGAAAACGATACGTCCCGGAACAGATGCCTCCCCTTTTCCATCACGCCCAGGCCCTGGCAGGACAGAACGACTTCGCTCTCCGGCTTATCCCCGTCCGTCCCGCTCCGTTCAGGCATAGGCCACCGTCAGGATGACGTTGAGAAAGACGACGTACAGGAGGCAGTTGACCAGGGCCCGGGAGGTCAGGGGCGGCACGCGGGTGATGGAATCGTGGGCCATGAAGCCATGATACAGGCAGACCACCGGAATGGTCACCCCGAAAAACAGGCCTTTGGCCAATACCACCAGAAAGTCGGCCCCGCGGATAGAAGTCACCAGCTCGTAGATCAGGTTCGACACGGTCAGGTCCGTGAATATCCAGGTCGTGACGACACCGGCGGCAATGGCCGCCAAATCGAACCAGATGACCAGGCAGATCACGGAAACCATCACGCCGAACAGCCGGGGAATACACAAATAGTGATAGGGAGACACCCCCTGCATTTCCAGGCCCTCGATCTCGCCCAGCACGTTCATGTAACCGATTTCCATGGTAATGGCCGAGCCGGACCTGAAAATGACGATGATTGCCGTGAGCATGGGCGCGATTTCCCGGCCGATGACCACGATGACCAGTCGGGCCAGGGCGTTGGTGCTGCCGATCTTGGCCAGGAATTCGTACCCCTGCATGAACAGGATCGCGCCGGTCAGGACGGCAAACAGGGAAACCAGGTCCAGGGACTGGACGCCGGTGTAGTAAATCTGCTGGACCAGGATGCGGCTGGTCAGGCGCCGGCCGTGACCATGAAAACGAACCATGACCTTGAGGCAGACCCAGAAGAAGGCCACGGTGTCCAGAATGTGGTTGGCCTTGGCCAGCAGCCAGCGGCCGGTCATTCCGGACAGATTGCTCAGATAGGCTCTCGGCATGTCCGTTGAAACGCCCCGCCGTGGATTACACCCGGATACTGGAGTTGGGTTCTAAAGTGGCGCCTGACCCGACCGCAATATCCGGGTTCAAGGAAATCCTGCCCTAGGAGACGGGACGATCCGGTAACCGATTCACTGGCCGCCTCGGTGGCCTTCCACGGGCGGTCCGACTTTCTCGCCGGGTCCGGGCCCTTCGAGGCATCGATCCCGCCTACTGCTTTTCGGCGGGCGATTCCAGTCTCAGTTCGACCAGGTGTTCCTGCTTGGTCTGCTCTTCCCGCAACTTCAGCCTCAGGACGGTCGGGTGCTTGACCTCTCCGGGAAAGAAGAAAAACCCGTGGGTGATGTCCTTGGGCTTGAAAGCCTTGTCCTGGATGCTTCGATTCCTGAGGTCTTCCCGAATCTGGCTCTGTGAGGACCGGTCGCCGTACCCCTCGGCGCCGCCCTTGACCGCCCCGATGGCCGCGCCGGCCACGGCGCCCTTGCCGGCCGCTTCGGCGATATTCTGGCCCGTGATGATGGCGAAGGCCCCGCCCAGGATCGCGCCGGCCGCGCCGGCCAGAGCGGCTTGTCTGCCGCCTTCTCCGCCCATCCGCTCGACCCGCACGTCCTTTTCGATGCGGTCATAGGCCGCCTTGGCCGGCAACAGGTTCCAGAGGTTGTCCTGATCGTCCATGAGCAGGGTCTGTTCCGTGATGACCTGCAGGGCCTGGTCGCCCTTGTTGTCCACGACGACCTGGACCGGAGTCAATCCGGCCCCCCGGATGTTGAAACCGAAGGCCTGCCAGGCCTCGGCTTCGTCGGTCCAGGCCTTGGCCGCGATCACCGCTCCGGCCACGGTCACCCGGTTCGGGTAGGATTCCACGGATTTGAACGGCAGGGGCTTGTATTCGTATCCGGTGCAGCCCCAAACGGCCAGCAATAGGGCGATCATGGCCAGGCTGACTAATTTTTTCATGTTTTCCTCCAGGCAAAAGAGGTCTATCTGTTGAAAAGGAAGCATATTCCGTTTTGCCGGCCAAGTCAACCGGCCCGGCCCTCGGCCCGCCTATAAAAAAGGTTGAGCCGCGCCCCCTAAGCGGTTACATTGACCCTGACCGAGGCCGGAGGGCCGGTCGAAAGGAGTCAGCCGGATGTACAAATACCACGTCGAGCACACCTGGGTCAGACAGGACGGCGACACCGCCTTGATCGGGCTGTCCTTTTACGCGCAAGCCCATCTGGGCGAGATCGTTTTCGTCGAACTGCCCCCTCCGGGGCGGGACATCCAGTCCGGACAGGTCTTCGGCCTGATCGAATCGGCCAAGATGACCAGCGAAATGATCGCGCCGGTCAGCGGTCGGGTCGTGGCTTCCAACGCGGACCTCGAACGCCAGCCGGACCTGATCAACGAATCCCCTCTGGATCAGGGCTGGATCACCCGCATTCGGCCTTCGGACCCGTCCGAGCCCGAGGCCCTGATGGACCATGACTCGTACCAGGCCTACCTGGCCGAACTGCCCGAGGAATAGTCCGGGCGAAAAAGAGCGGTTCATGAAACGAATCGGAATCGTGGCCAAGAAATCGGCGCTGGCCCTGGCCGAGGCCGAATCCCTTCGGGACTGGCTGGCCGAGCGGGGTTTCCAGGCCTACATCGAGCAGCCGGAAAGCACCATCGGCACGGTCAACGGCACCGAGCGTCCCACGACCATCCCGTGGGACGTGGACCTGGTCGTGGTCCTTGGCGGGGACGGCACCCTGTTGTACGCGGCCCGGGCCCTGGGGCGCCACGGCATGCCCCTGCTGGGAGTGAACATGGGCGGCCTGGGCTTCCTGACCGCCATCAGTCTGGAAAACGCCCGCAAGGCCCTGGAACGGGTCCTGGCCGGGGAGTACTGGGCCGAGGCCCGGATGCTGCTGGCCGTCCGGATCGTTCGGGGCCGCGAGGTGCTCAACGAACAGACCGTGCTCAACGACGCAGTGATCAACAAGGGGGCCCTGGCCCGCATTCTCAATCTTTCCGTCAATGTCGACCAGACCCATCTGACCAACTACCGGGCCGACGGACTCATCATATCCACGCCCACCGGTTCGACGGCCTACAATCTCTCCGCGGGCGGCCCCATCGTCCACCCGGTCCATGAAACCATTGTCGTCACGCCGATCTGCCCCTTCACCCTGACCAACCGGCCGATCATTCTGCCCATGACCGCGACCGTCGAAGTCGAGGTCGATCCCGAGGCCTCGGACGTGATCCTGACCGCCGACGGGCAGGTCTCCTGTCCGCTGGAACCCGGCGACCGGGTCGTGGTCAGGCGCTCGCCGTCGAGCCTGTCCCTGATCACCAATCCGTACAAAAGCTATTTCGAAATACTGCGCACCAAACTGGGCTGGGGATAATCGGCCGGGCCGTCAGGGCCGCCAGGTCTCCAGGTTCCAGGCCATGTCCCAGAACATCCATTCGTAGCGGCAGGAACGCAGGAAAATGCTTTCGATCGGAGCGAGTTCCGCTTCGGGCTTCCCGGCCGCGGCCCGGTCGAGCACCTCGAACCACCAGTCCACCGTTTCCCGCAGTTCGGGCAGGGCGTAGGTCATCAGCCAGGATCGGTAGGGGTGCTCTTGGGCCAGGTCGCGGCCCCCGGTCAGTTCCCGGCCGATTTCCACGTAGATGTACCCGCAGGGAATGATGGCGGCCATGGCTTCGGCCAGGACGCCCACGCGGGTGTAACGATGCAGATGATCCATGTAGGCCGTGCAGGTCGGGGCCGGCTCGGTCCCCAGGACCTCTTCCATGGTCACCCCGAACTCCGCGAAATAGGTCTCCTTGAGTGCGGTCTCGATCTCGAATGTCTCCCGGGCCGAATCCAGCATGCGCATGGCCTGTTCGGCCTCGGGAACCAGGGCGGCCGCCCAGGCGATCGTCCGGGCGTATGCCACGATGTACAGGGTGTCCTGGATCATATAGTAGCGAAACCGGTCCAGGGACAGCGTGCCGTCGGCCAGCCCCTGGACGAAGGGATGATCGAGCTGGGCCGCGAGAATCGGTCGGGCCCGGTCTTTCAGTCGTTCGGCAAAGGTCATGAATCTCTCCCTTGGAGGACGCCCCCGGATCAGCGCCAGTGGCCGCGATAGCGAAAGCTCCGGACGCGGCGGTAGGCCAGCAGCAGCAGAACCAGTCCCGCGGCGGCGAGGATTTGGTAAACGATTTCCGATCCCGGAGGCCCCCAGTCCGGGCTGGAGAACTCGAAGTCGCCCCGCCCGGTCCGGCCCCCGGCCCGAATCCGGACGGTCAGTCGGTGGGCGCGACCATCCGCTTCGAGTCCGCTGGACGGATAGCTGACCACATACTGGCGCTTGACCCGTTCGGCCGTATCGATCAGACAGGGCCCGATTTCGTCGGGATAACTGGCGAAACAATACCCGCCCCCGCTCCGGCCGGCCAGGTCCGCCAACCGCTTCAGGCCCGGCTGGTTCTCGTCGCCGTATCCGATCACGAACAGGGACGTCTCCGAATCGAGCAGGCCGGACTCGGCCGCTTCCGGGGAAAACATGGAGCCCTCGTCGCGCCCCTCGGTCAGCAGGACCAAAACGCGGCGGTCCGGTTTCGGCCGCCCCGCCCCTTCCATGGCCGCCAGCGTCTGTAAGCCCAGCAGCAGCCCGTCATGGATTCGGGGCCGGCCGGAAACCGGTTCGAGGGCCAGCACGGCCATGAGCAGGTCATGGGGGTTTTGAATCGGCCCGGCGATGACCCGGGGATAATCGGCGTAACTGACCACCGCGCCCGGATAGCGATAGCCCAGGTCGTTGAAAAAGGCTTCGAGCCCCTGCCGGACCAGGGTCAGCGACGTGGCCATGTCCTCGCCGTGATCGACCAGGACGATGTAATTCAAGAGGCGGTCCGTTCGAACAAAGGTCTCGACCACCGGCCGGCCCGAGTAGGGCTGCCCGTCCTCGACCACGTCGATCCGAACATGGTCCAGTTCCCCGACCACCTTGCCCGCCGGGTCGGCCACGGTGACAAAGACGCTGACCCAGGGCCTTTGCCCGGCGTGAAAGGTCAGCCGGTCCACCCGCACGGCCAGCTCGCCGGGTTCGGCCCGGGCCTGGGCGGCCATCAGCAGACAGGCCGCCATCACCACGCGGACCGTCTGGGTCAGAAACAGACGAAGCAACTTGGGTCCACCCGCCTTTCGCGCTTTACTCTAACGGCAAAGCCCTTGTCCCGGCAACAAAAAACGGCCTCGGGCCGCCGGGATTCGGTTAAGGATGGAGGACGAATCCGGCCCTGGTCCGGCAAGGAAGATTCCAGAGGCATCGCGCCTTATCGCTTGGGGGCGGCCGGGATGCGGCGGCGTTGTGTTGGTGGATCGTCAGGGTCGATCCGGCTGGATGAAATTATTGCTTGACAAATTTGTTGCACAACGGTTTTTTTGTCCAACAAATTCGTTGGACAAAAGGATGCGGACCGACGGCCACGCTAAATATAGCCGATACGTTGAACGGCATGCCACTTCCCGACCACACCGGATCGGAATACACCCGCTTCACCCTGTCCCGGTCAACGGCAGACCAGCCGTCGGGGGCAGAAAGGCGTGAGGAGAAACATGGAGGCACACGCTCCAGGCTTCCCGTAGACTCGAACCATCTCCGGTCTCTCCGAACATATTTTTCCGGCTAGCCCTCCAGCCCCCCTTCCCGTCCGACACACAGAACGGCCGCCGCGCGATCGCAAACCCACGCGCCCGGTCTGTCTTGACTTGCCCGGCCAGGGCGGATATATTTTTCCGGTCATAACATCCCAGGAGGTAACGACTTTGAAAAAGAACGACGACATCGTGATCGTCGCCGCGGCCCGCACTCCGATCGGCGACTTCGGCGGCTCCCTGACCCCGGTTCGGGCGCACGAACTGGCGGCCCTGACCATGAAGGAAGTGATTGCTCGGGCCGGTATCGCTCCGGACCTCCTTTCCGACGTCATCTTCGGCGACTGCATTCAGAGCCCGGACGAAGCCAACACGGCCCGGACGGCCATGCTCAAGGCCGGCCTGCCCCATGAAGTGCCGGCCGTGACCATCCAGCGCCAGTGCTCGAGCGCCATGCAGGCCGTGGCCTTCGGCACCCAGCAGATCAAGGCCGGCGACTCCGAAGTGGTCCTGGCCGGCGGGGTCGAGTCCATGAGCAACGCCCCCTACGTCCTGTCCACGGCCCGCTGGGGCACCCGTCTGCGTCACGCCGAAATGACCGACGCCATGTGGGAGGCCCTCTATTCCGGCAGCCGGGTCCTGGGCGACCCCTTCATCATGGGGGAAACGGCCGAAAACCTGGCCCGGAAGTACGAGATTTCCCGCGAGGACCAGGACGTGGTGGCCCTGCGCAGCCACAACAACGCCCAGGCCGCCATCGAGGCCGGCCGGTTCAAGGACGAGATCGTACCCGTTCCCGTGCCCGGCAGGAAGGGCGCGGTTACGATGGTGGACACGGACGAACACGTCCGCTTCAACCTGACCATGGAGGACCTCTCCAAGCTCAAACCGGTCTTCAGCAAGGATGGCACGGTCACGGCCGGCAACTCCTCCGGGCTCAACGACGGCGCATCCGCGGTCCTGCTCATGCGCCGGGACAAGGCCAGGGAACTGGGCCTGGAACCCCTGGCTTCCATCCTGGGCAATGCCGTGGCCGGCGTGGACCCCAAATACATGGGCTACGGGCCCGTGCCCTCCACCCGGAAGGCACTGGCCCGGACCGGGGTCCAGCTCGGCGACGTTCAGCTTATCGAACTCAACGAGGCCTTTGCCGCCCAGTATCTGTCCGTGGAACGGGGACTGGGCCTCAACCGCGACATCACCAACGTCAACGGCAGCGGCATCGGCCTGGGGCACCCGGTCGGCTGCACCGGCGCCCGGATCATCATTTCGCTGATCTATGAAATGGCGCGCCGGAATCTGACCCTGGGCCTGGCCACCCTGTGCGTGGGCGGCGGCATGGGCATGACCACGATCGTCGAACGCGACTGATACGGACCGGCCCGGCGGAGCGAACTTCGCCGGGCCGGTTTTCCCTTTTTTGTTTTTTCATGTAACAACTTGACAAACCGAAGCCCCGGAGATAGAAAAAATCCGGACCATACGTCCCCGGCCCCCTTTTCGTTTTCGCGGGCGGGGCGGATCAGGGCACATCGAGAGGCAAAGGACATGAGCGACGAACAGGCCAACAACCTGCAGGACCCCCGTCTGATCCGGGAAATGCTGCTGGGGTCGGGTTATTCGGAAAAAGCGGTCGATCTCTATCTGACCCGACCGAACATGGGCAGCCTTCCCGACGCGAACCAGGTCAGCGAACTGACCGGCCATTGCGGGGATACGATGAAGATTTTCCTCAAGATTGAAGACAACGTCATCCAGGACGCCAAAATCCAGGTCCTGGGCTGTCCGGGCGCGGTGGCTTCGGCCATGGCCACCATGGACATGATCCGGGGCAAGACCCTGGAAGAAGCGGCCACCCTTCGGGACGCCGACGTCTTCAAGGTCCTCGAGGACCTGCCGGACCAGAAACAGCACTGCATCCGGCTTTCGGTCAAGACCCTCCAGAAGGCCATCGAGGATTACTCCGAACGCCAACAACCCGCTGCCAAGGAGATCGCCTAACCATGCCGCTCTTCGAATACCTGTGTCTGGGTTGCGGCCACGTGACCGAAGCGCTGATCACCCGTTCGGACGATCAGCCCGTGTGCGAGGCCTGTCAGAGCCATGACCTGAAAAAGCTCATCTCCGCCAGTTCGTCGGCCTCGGGCCCGAATCAGGGCCGGATGCCGGGGGCCTCCGACACCGCCTGCTGCGGCTCGGCCCCGGGCATGGCCGCCGGGTGCGCGGGTCCGGGGAGCTGCTGCGGCAAATCTTTCTAGGCCGCTTTCCGTCCCCTTCGCCGGGTCTGATTCAGAAAAAATGTTGGGTTAAGCTTCGCTAACCCAACCTGCAAGACTGCCCCTTTGCAGCCCTCATTGACGGCTGGTTCCCAAGCTCCTGCCTGGGAACCCGATCCTGGAAGCTCCGGCTTCCCTGTTTTTCCGTTTTGGCGTTGGTTTTCTCCATAGCCCCCTTACGGAATAAGGTGTTGAAGCCCCAGCTTCAAGGCATAATAACGTTCCCCAGCTGGAGCTTGGGAACGAGCGGAAAACCAGCGGAAACTTGGGATAATACCGGGCCTCGGGACACGCCCGCCTGACGGTCCCGCCCACCGTGAACCGGCCCCTCAGAGCATGCCCCGCCTGAGTATCGATATCAGCAGCCAGAAGCCCATCACGCCGGCGACCAGGTATCCGGCCAGACCGATGATGGGGATGTCGTGCCACTTGGGCGGAATCCCGGCCAGAATGACCAGGGAAGAACCGATGACCAGGGAAGCCAGGACGATGGCGAAGGCCAGCCGGTTGCTGGTCCGGTCCTGGTTGATCAGCATCGGGTCCAGACCCTTGTGTTCGAATTCGATCCGCAGCCGTCCATGCCGGGCCAGCCGGAGCACGGCCAGGGCCTCGCCCGGCATCTCCCGGAAGGTGGACAGCATGTCCGTACCCAGACTGAAAATGTCCTCGGCCAGACGCCGGGGATGCAGACGCTGAAGCTGGACCCGCCGGACAAAGGGCGCCGCCTTGTCGATCATGTCGAAGTCCGGATTCAGCCTCCGGCCCAGGCCCTCCATCGAAGTCAGGGCCTTGAGCAGGAGCAGCAGATCGGCCGGGACCCGCAGCCGGTATTTCGTAAAGGTCTGGAAAAGGTTTTCGAACAGGCTGCCCAACTCGAGTTCCTTGAGCGGCTTGAACAGGTACTGGTCCAGAAACTCGGATGCCTCCCGCTCCAGGGCCCGGCGGTCCGGCTCGTCCTCCCAGACGGTGATCCGCAGCACCGACTCGACCACGGCCGACATGTCCTGGCGAACCACGGCCATGATCAGGTCCACGATCCGTTCCCGGGACGTCCGATCCACCCTCCCCATCATGCCCATGTCCAGGAAGCAGATCACGCTGTTTGGCAGAACCACCAGGTTGCCCGGATGGGGGTCGGCGTGAAAGAAGCCGTGTTCGAATATCTGGAGCAGGACCAGGTCCGCTCCCCGATCGGCCAGCTCCGGCAGGTCGTACCCGGCGGCTTCGAGCAGGTCCAGGGAATTGGACTTGATGCCCTGAACGTACTCCATGGTCAGAATGCGGGATGTGCTGGCGTCCCGAAAGATTTTGGGCACGTATATGCGCGGCTCGCCGATGAACTGGGCCGCGAAACGCTCCATGTGATTGGCCTCGATCAGATAGTCCAGCTCCCGTTCCAGGGTGTGGCCGAACTCCTCGATCACCGCCGTCGGCCTTTGGATGTCCCAGCCCTCGAGATGCTTTTCCATGAGCATGGCCAGGTGAAGCAGGATTTCCAGGTCCACTTCGATGAGCGGCCGGATACCCGGCCGCTGGACCTTGATCACGACGTCTTCGCCGTCCAGGAGCCGGGCCCGGTGCACCTGCCCGATCGAGGCCGCGGCCAGCGGGTGGGGGTCCACTTGCTCGAAGGTCGCTTCCAACGGCCCCTTGAGTTCCCAGGTGATGATCTTTTCCACCTCTTCGTACGGAAACGGAGGAACCTCGTCCTGGAGCTTCTGCAACTCGGCCATGAAATCGGCGGGCAGGAGGTCGGGCCGCGTGCTCAATATCTGGCCCAGCTTGATGAAAGTGGGCCCCAGTTCCTCGATGGCCATCCGCATCCGTTGGGCCCGGGATAGGGCTTCGACCTTTACCCGGGCCTTGCTGGTGAAAATCTGTCGGCCCAGGTCGAGATACTGTTCCACCTTCAGATTGACGACCAGGTCGTCGAACCCGAACTTGAACAGCACACCCAGAATGTCCCGGTAGCGCTGCATGTGCCGATAGGTGCGCCCCAGAAGACCGATCTTGCGGATAATCATCTTGATAGCTCCCGGCCGATTGGGCCCAGTTTACCATGACCGCCCCCGGAATGGGAATACCTTCAAGGGGTTGTCCAATTTTTAGGCGCCCTCGCTCCGGGTGTACAAATATCATCCAGCCCCGCGGGCCATGGGCTCCAGGCCCGGAAACGCTTCTCCAGATATCCGGATTAATTTCAATTTAATATCATATAGTTGGATATTTTTTCTTTTTCGGCACGGACTGGCCCGCGTCTTGCCCCTATCCCGGACAGCACCTGAAAGGAGGAGCGATTCATGGCTAAAAAAATCACGATTCTGGCGGTCCTGATCCTGAGTCTGGCCCTGGCCGGGTCGGCTCTGGCGCAATCGGGCGATCAATCCCGGCGCGGTTCGGATTCGGCCGCCCGAAGGGCTGGCCATAAGGCCGGCCAAGGCCCCATGGCCGCATTTCACCAGGACCCCGAGGTGGCCAAACTTCGGGAAGACATTTCCCGAAAGCAGCAGGAACTGGCCGCCGCTTTCTCGGTCGACCGGGTGGACGAGACCAAGGCCCGGTCTGTTCACCGGGAAATCTCGACCCTGAAGACCGAGTTGGCGGACAAGCGCATGGAATACACCCTGGCCTTCAAGAAAAGAAATCCGGACTGGACCCCCCGGTTCGTTTCCGGCGGCGGCCGGCGGCACGGACGGGCCGGGGCCGGGGAACCGGGCCAGGGCTTCCGTTCGGGCCAACAGAGGCGGGGGTCCGGCTGGCGGAGCGGTCAAGAGGTGGAATCGGGTTCGAACTAGTCCGAAATGACATGAAAAACCGGGGTGCGGGTGCGAACCCGCATCCTTGTTGATATAATGCTTGGTAGCGTCGGACTGCCGGCCTTGAATCGACTCGACGAGGAATTATGAGATGAACCACCGCGGGCTGACATCGTTTTTCACCCTGACCGGTTTCCTGATCATGACCGTGACCGGCATCGTCCTCTACTTCGTGCCCCAGGGCCGGATATCGTACTGGATGGAATGGACCTTTCTCGGTCTGACCAAAACCGACTGGGGCAATCTGCACACGGTCTCCAGCCTGCTGTGGGCCGTGGCCGGCGGGTTTCACCTCTACTTCAACTGGGGTCCGCTGACCGCGTACATCTACCGCAAGGCCCGGGGCGGCTGGCGGCTGAAACGGGAACTGATCCTGGCCTCGGTGGTCAGCGTGGTCGTGGTCGTGTTTTCCCTTTACTCGATTCCGCCTGTAAGCTACATCATCGACCTGGGGGACTACCTGAAGGGGGCCTGGGTTTCGAACCCGGACTACGAACCGCCCATCAGCCATGCCGAACAGTTTTCCCTGAAGACCTTTTGCAAGAAGATGAACATCGATCCGGACCAGGCCGTGGCCGCCTTGCGCGTGCGAGGGTTCAAGGTGGACGATCCGGCCAGGGCCCTGCAGGCGATCGCCCGGGACAACCGGACCGCGCCCATGAACCTGTATCTGGCCATCAAGCACCTGGAAACCAGACCTGCTCCTGAAACGCGTTTTACGGCCGAAGGGGTCGAGGAGCGATTTTCAGGCACCGGGCTGGGCCGCAAGACCCTGGCCCAGGTTCTGACCGAAAACGGGCTCGACGCGAAGGCCGCCCTGGCCCGCCTGCGCTCCAAGGGGCTCGAACCGGGGCCGGAGGAGACCATGAAAGAGGCGGCCGATCGGCACGGCGCCAGCGCCATCGACCTGCTCAAGGCCGCCCTGGTGGATGACTACCGCATCGAGGACTCGACGGCCCATCCGGAGAAAAGATGAGCTTTTTCCGCGCACCAGTGGAACCTTTTCGGGCCGGGCGGTTCTTTATTATGAATACGGCGAACCGGTCCCTGGGGACCGTTTGGCCGGCGGGATGGGACCATGGCTTCGAGATTGCGCGGTCCATGGTTTTTTTGATAAACTAAAAAACTTCAAGAAAGGAAACTCGGTCATGAGTGAAAAAATCGTTTTCAAGGTCAAAGGCATGAGTTGCGGCCACTGCGAGATGGCGGTCAAAAAGGCGCTGACGTCGGTGGCGGGCGTGAGCAAGGCCGCGGCCGACCACAAGGCCGGCCAGGCCGAGGTCGAGATCGAAACGGACCAGGCGGACGTGGGGGCCCTGATCGAGGCCATCAAAAAAGCCGGGTACGAGGCCGAGGCGGCCTAGTTGCGCCCCCCGCGCGCCAAACCGCTTCTGTTTCCCGTTATCGGCCTGCTGGCGGCGGTGACCGTGCTGCTGGCCGTGGTCACGGTCACCACCTATTACAATCTGGATCGGGGCGGAGAGCAGGCGGAGCGGATTCTGGCGGCCCAGGGTTCGGCCATCGTTTCCGGCCTGGCCGCCGGCCTGAGGACGGGCTGGGTCCATTGGGTCTGGCGGTCGGACAGCCTGCAAGGCTTGGTGGACCACATGTCCCAGACCGGAGATGTGGCCTTCATCGCCCTGCTGGACCGGAAAGGCCTGGTTCTGGCCCATTCCAATCCGATTCTGGTGGGGCGGGTCTATACGCGTCTTGACGACACCCTTTCCCATCTGAACACCGATCAGGTCAGCGGCTGGTTCGACGAACATCATCTCTATCTTTCCGGCCGGATTCTGGGGCCCCGGGACCTGCGCGTTCCCTCCCGGCGAGGAATGGGCATGATGAGGGACTTGAGCGACGCGCCCCGGCCCGAGGTCATCCTGGTCGGCCTGAAGACCGAAGCCTACCTGGCGGCCCGCCAGCGCCAACTGACTCACGCCCTGGTCATGGCCGGCCTGCTCTTCGTCCTGGGCAGCGGGGCCATTTATTTCATCTTCGTGGTCCAGAACTACCGGACCATCGAGCGGACCCTTGCGGACCTTTCGACCTACACGGCCAACATCGTGGACAACATGCCCAACGGGCTGATCACGGTGGATGCCCCCGGAGAACCGATCATGATCAACCGGGCGGCCCGGGACATGTTCGGCATGGGCAACCGCTCGGAAAAGGACCTGAGCGCCGACCCGGCGGTCCGGGCCTTGTGGGAGCGTTTTTCCGGACGGATCGGAGCGTCCCGTCAGATTCTGGAAGAGGAGTTCGATGCGCCCGCGCCCGATGGCGGGGTTGTGCCCCTGGCCGTCAGCGCGGCCGCGGTCCCGGCCGGAACGATCGGCGAGACCGGTCCGGGCGCGGTCTTCATTTTACGTGACCTCCGTCAGATCCGGGACCTCGAGGAACAGGTCCGGCGGGGGGAAAAGCTGGCGGCCGTCGGCCGCCTGGCCGCCGGCGTGGCCCACGAGGTCCGGAACCCGCTGTCCTCGATGCGGGGCCTGGCCAACTTCCTGGCCCGGGGCCTGGACGGCCAAAGCCGCGAAGCCGAGTATCTCAAAGTCATGATCGAAGAGATCGACCGGCTGGATCGGGTCATCTCCGGTCTGCTGGACTTCGCCCGGCCCCGTGAACCCGAACTGACGCGGGTCTCTCTGAACGACGTGGCCCGGCATACCTCGGACCTGATCACGGACGACGTGCGCCACAAGCGCCTCAGCCTGAGGGAGGACATGTCCCCGAAAAAACCGCTCGTTCTGGCCGACCGGGACCAGGCCATCCAGGCCATGCTCAATATCCTGCTCAATGCGGTGGAAGCCACGCCGGAAGGCGGTCGCATGACGGTGAGCACAACCATCGAGGGTGAATTCGGCGTGTTCGCGGTCGAGGACTCGGGCGAGGGCATATCCCCCGGTGACCGCTCCCGCCTGTTCGACCCCTTCTTCACGACCAAGAAGAAAGGCACCGGTCTGGGTCTGGCCCAGGTGGCCGGCATCATGGAAGCCCACCACGGCCGCGTCGAGATCGGAAACGAACCCGGTCTGGGGACCCGGGCCGCCCTGTACTTTCCCCTGACCGACGACCCGGAGGCCACATGACCTCGAAGCGCGTCCTGGTGGTTGACGACGAAGCGGCCCACCGGCTGATGCTCAAAGCCCACCTCGAACAGGCCGGATTCGAAATCGTGGAGGCGGCCTCGGGCGAAGAGGCCCTCGACCTGGCGGCCGGGGGAGAGCTGGACCTGGTGCTTCTGGACCTGAAGATGCCCGGAATTTCCGGAGTCGATGTCCTGCGGAGCCTGACCGAATCCGGTTTTCCGGCGCCGGTCCTGATCATGACCGCGTACGGCAGCATCGAATCGGCCGTCGAGGCCCTGAAGATCGGGGCCGAAGACTATCTGTCCAAACCCCTGGACACGGACGAACTACTGCTCAAGATCGAAAAGATACTCAACCTCAAGGATCGGGCCGACATCGATTCCCGGCGGCAGGAGTATCTGGAAGCCAAGTTCGATTTTTCCGAACTGCTGGGACAAAGCCCGCCCATGCTGCGGCTCAAGGAGACCCTGGCCCTGGTCGCGCCCTCCGAGGCCACGGTCCTGATCACCGGCGAGTCGGGCACGGGCAAGGAGCTGGTGGCCCGGGCGATCCACACGAACAGCCCCCGCGCGGAAAAGCCCTTCGTGGCCTTCAACTGCGCGGCTCTGACCGAAACCCTGATGGAAAGCGAACTGTTCGGCCATGAAAAAGGCGCGTTCACCGGCGCCCACCAGGGAAAACCTGGCCGTTTCGAACTGGCCGGCGGGGGAACCCTCTTTCTGGACGAAATCGGCGAAATGGCCGCGACCACCCAGGCCAAACTACTGCGGGTCCTCGAGGAACGGGCCTTCGAGCGGGTGGGGGGCACCCGGACCATCAAGGCGGACGTCCGCGTCCTGGCCGCCACCAACCGGGACATCGAAGTCGAAATCGCTGAAAACCGCTTCCGCCAGGACCTGTACTACCGCCTGAACGTGGTCCAGGTCGAAGTGCCCAGCCTGCGCGAGCGGGGCGTCTCGGACATCGCCCTGCTCGCCGAACACATCCTGACCCAGTCTTCGGCCCGCAACCACAAACCCGTCCGGGGCTTCAAACCCCAGGCCCTCAAGGCCCTGACGGCCTACACCTGGCCCGGCAACGTCCGGGAGCTGGTCAATGCCGTGGAACGGGCCGTCATCCTGTCCCGGGGGGACCAGATCGAGGCCCAGGACCTGCCCCTTTCCATCCAGTCCTGGATGGCCGGCGGCCGCCGGGCGGACGAGCCGTCCGGCGGGCTGGCCGCGGGCATGACCATCAAGCAGGTCGAAGCCGAACTCATCGAACGGACCCTGGCCGAGACCGGCGGCAACCGGACTCAGGCCGCGTCCATGCTGGGCATCACCCGCCAGACCCTGCTCAACAAAATCAAGGAATACGGGCTGGAATAGGCCGCCTCAGTCCGCCTTCGGGTCCGGCGCGGCCAGCGGCAGTTCCACGAAGGATGCGTGCCGGGCGTCGCGCAGGACACGGATCGTGGGCGGCGGCGCCACGGCCGGGGTTTCGAAATTGTCCCGGTCCGCCCCGGCCAGGGCCAGACGAATCCGGCGCCCCCGCCGAATCCGGATCGAGGTGGGCAGCAGGTCGAAGACCATCTCCACCGGGCGTTCCTCGGGGAGAGGCTGCACGTCTTCCTGAAAGCCCCGGTGAAAGGGCAGGCCCATGTTGTCGTACGGGGCTTCGGCCAGGGCCCGGCGGGAAGCCCGGAGCTGTCCCTCGGTGATGTACGATGAACGGCCCCGCTCGTCCACCGCTTCGAGGTAGGCGAACAGGTCCAGGTCCCCCGTCCGGCCGACCATCCAGACATGAACCACCGGGGCGCCCGTGATCTCGATGTCCCCGGAAAGAGGCGGCGTGGTATAGGTCAGGGCCTTGCCGTCGTTGTCCGCCATGTCCGGATAACGGCAGGGCCGCATGATGGCGCTCCAGCGGGATTGGGGGCCGGTCGTGGCCGAATAGTCGATGGTGTATTCGTCTCCGGCTTCCCCCGCCTCCGGCCTCCGGCGGATCAGACCGCCTTTGCCGTGCCCGTCCGAGCCGCAATAAAACCGGACCGGCCGGACCTCTGGCGGCGGCCAGGTTTCGGCCGTTCTCCAGGCCCGGTCCGCCGGGGCGCCCATGACCCGATAGCGGACCGGCTTTTCGTCCATGATGCCGGTGTCGATGTCCTTGAGCCAATAGTCGAACCATTGCCGGGCCTCGGACCCGAAGTCCAGTTCGCCGCCTTTTCGTCCGATCCGGCTGTGGTCCAGCGGGCAGACGGTCAGCCGCCGGGGCGCACTCAGATTCCGGTGCCACAGCAGCGTGTCCCGGGTGAAAATGTCCAGCCAGCCGCCCATGTTGTAAACCGGCACGCCCGAGGCCCGAACGGCATCGAGCAGCGTATACAGCCCCATGTCCTCCCACAGCCGGGCCCCCAGCGGATGACTGCTGGGACTGTCCCCATATGGACTCCGGCGGAAACCCCGCTCCGAAGACTGGTCGAGACTGAACCCTTTCCGGCGCTCCTCCAGGATTCGCGCCAGTTCCTTGCCCCCGGCGTCCGAGTCCACCGGCACGATCAGGGTCTCCAGAATGCCCGTGGATTCGCTGAGCAGCCGGTTGAACCCGGTATTGAAAATCCCGCCTGGATAGACCAGGGTCCGGCACATGTCCAAGGAGGCCGAACACGGGAAAATGGCCTTGAGGCCGGGATGGCCCGTACTGGCCGCCGCGTACTGGGTCATGCCGACAAAGGACTTGCCGAACATGCCGATGCGGCCGTTGCACCAGGGCTGGCCGGCGATCCAGTCCAGGACCTCCCGGGCCTCCTCGGCAATAAGACGAAAGGCGGGCTGAACCGTGCCCTCGGACGCTCCCGTTCCGGACAGCTCGACCACCACCACCGCGTACCCGTGCTCCAGCATCCGGACCAGCCAGGGGTCCCGTTTGGTCTGGTCGGCGACATATCCGCCTCCGGACAAACGGGCCGCCGTCCAGAGATAGGCCCGGGCCATCCAGTTGAGTCCGAAAAATTCCGCGTGCAAGACCCGACCCTCCCGGACCATCTGGCTGGCCCTCAGGTACGAGGTCAGAGCAAAGAGCACCGGCAACGGCTCCCGGGCCGGGCGCCCGTCCCGGCTGGGCAGAAGCAGGTCGTAGGCCAGCCTGGTCCCGTCCCGCTTGCTCAAATAGTCCGACCGCCGAACGTACCCGTCATAAACGGTCCCGTCCTCGCCCGAAAGCCGCGATCGGCCCGGGCCGGCCTTGAAATACAAAAGGGCCGCCGCGGCCAGAACCACGATGACGGCTCCAATCCATATCATCCGCGTCATTTCCGCCTCCTTAAACCCGGATTTCTGACCCGCTTCCTGCTGCGGCCGGGAAATCCTTGCTGCAACTCTCGTTTCGAAGATTTTGGTCCTCAACATATCGCCTTGATGTGCCTGCGGCCAAAATCTCCTCCAACTTCGCGTTTCGCTAATGATTTCTCGACCTCGCTACGGAACCCGGTCAGAAACCCGGGTTAACCCGGTCCGGGAAAACATCCCTATTCGTCCGCCTCGACCAGCCATTCGATCCAGACCGATCGGTCGACCAGGCCGGCCGTCTTCAGGACCTCGACCAGTCCCCGGCCCAAAGGGCTGGCCCCCGAACCGGGCCGGGGAGCATCCCACATGAGAAGCAGGCAGAGGTCGCCGGGAAATACCGCGTGGACAAAGGCGCGGAATTCCGCCAGCCCTTCGGAGCGGCGGGCTTCCTCCGCCCAGGCCGGCAGTTCCCGGCCCAGAAGCCGCCGGGGCGGTTCGGTGCATCGCAGTTGGATCATTTCCATCCAGGCCATGCTCCGCCTCCTGGGGATCGTTGTCTGCCCCGGGACACGGGCAAAACGGAGGCCAATTTACTTTATCCTGTAAATTTAAATGGTTATTATTTGAGGAATTGGTCTTATGCCCTATGGTCCAATTATTATTGTCCTATAGTCATTTAATGTGATACTTTTGACCATGGGACAATTTGCGGGGGATGAAGACCATGAAGACCGCGGATGAAAACCGCTTTTTCCGGGATGCCACCTTGAGCGTCTGCGGCAGCCTGGACATGGAAAAGGCCTTATGGCAAAGCCTGCTGGTCATAGGCAGGGCCATGCCGGCCGACGGCCTGGCCCTGTCCATTTACGAGCGGGAGCCGGGCATCACCCGCCTGATTGCCGGGGCCCGGGTTGAAGGCGGGATGGCCTTGGCCACTGAAATCCGCCAGCCCGCTCCGGTCCGCCGGGTCATCGAGACCTGGTACGATGAACCGGACCGGTCCAGCCATGTCCGCGTCATCGAGGGGCTTCGCCTGGACCCGCTGACCCGTCCTCAGGCCGAGGCCGTGGGGATGCCGGACTGGCCGGCCATGCTGATGCGGCTCAAGCTGGAAGGAGCGATGCTGGGTTCTCTGATCGTGATCAACGCCCAGGGGCGGCCGTATACGCCGGCCCAGGCCCGTCTGCTGTCCCTGCTCAACGAGCCGTTCGCCGTGGCCCTGTCCAATCACCTGCGTTTCTGCGAGGTTCTCAAGCTAAAGGACCTTCTGGCCGACGACAACCGGTATCTGAAGGACGAGTTGCTTCGGACGGTCGGGGAGGAGATCGTTGGCGCGGATTTCGGCCTCAAGGGGGTCATGGACCTGGTCCGCCAGGTGGCCCCGCTGTCCAGTCCGGTTCTGCTCCTGGGTGAAACCGGGACCGGAAAAGAGGTCATCGCCTCGGCCATCCACCAGGCTTCGGCGCGCCGTGACGGCCCTTTGATCAAGGTCAACTGCGGGGCCCTTCCCGAGGGCTTGATGGACAGCGAGCTGTTCGGCCATGAAAAAGGGGCCTTTACCGGGGCCCTGACTCAAAAGCGGGGCCGTTTCGAACGGGCGGACGGCGGAACGATCTTTCTGGATGAAGTGGGGGAGCTGTCGCCCGAGGCCCAGGTCAGGCTGTTGCGGGTCCTCCAGGAGCGGGAGATTGAACGTCTGGGCGGGGCCGAACCCATCCGGGTGGATATCCGGGTCATTGCCGCCACGCACCGGGACCTGGAAGCCATGCTGGCCCAGGGCCGCTTCAGGGAAGACCTGTATTTTCGGCTCCGGGTCTTCCCGATCCTCATTCCGCCGCTCAGGCAACGGCCGGCCGACATTCCGGCCCTGGTTCACTATTTCATCCAGAAAAAGTCGCGCGAGCTGGGTTTGCGCAGCCGGACCGCCATCGCCCCCGGGACCATGGAAGCTTTGCTGGACTATGCCTGGCCGGGCAACGTGCGGGAACTGGAGAACGCGGTGGAACGGGCCTTGATTCTCAGTCGGGGCGGCCCGCTGGTCTTTCCGGACCTCGGGGGCCGGACCGTGGAAAAAGCCTCGATTGGGCCCATGGTCCTGCCCGAGGAACCGCTGGCCCTGAACGAAGTGACGGCCCGCCACATCCGGCGGGTCCTTCAGATGACCCGTGGACGGGTGCATGGGCCGGCCGGGGCGGCCCGTCTGTTGGAAGTCAACCCGTCAACGCTCAGGAAACGAATGAAAAAGCTGAATATTCCTTTTGGACGCCGTTCCGGACGCCGCGCGGACGACCGGCACGGGTCTGGAGGCTGAGCCGGGTTAAAACGGGGGGATCAGTCCTTGTTCCAGTCCTCGCCCACCAGATCGTCCAGGTCCAGTTCCATGTCCTCGGAGGGCGGAGTCGGCTTTGCTTCCAGGGCCGGCTGGCCCGAGGCTTTTTGAGGCTCTTTTTTACCCGGGGCGGTCTTCTTCGGGGCCGGCTTGCGCTTTTCGGTCCGGGCGGCCGTTGCCGCAACCTGCCTCAAGGCGGTTTCGGCGTCGATGACCACGGTTTTGTCCGTTTCGCTGGAATCCCCGCTGGACTGAATTTCAGGGACCGGGATCGAATCGACGACCACGGTGGCGCCGTCCTGGATGGATGGGGCGGGTTCGGGCGCCGGCTTTGGCGGCGGCACCTGGCAAATCGGGGCCGGCCCGACATCCAAAGGCGGGGCGTCAAAGGTTTCCACATCGAGAAACCAGTCGAACTGCCTGGCCCACCCCGAGGGGGCCAGGGCCTCGGGAAAGAGCAAGGGGTTCAGGCTTTTCCCTTCCCACCAGTCGCGTTTGAAAATATCCAGAAGTTCCCGCTTTTTACCGTCCAGTCCCGGGCCGGCCTGTTCGATCCAGGCTTCCAGGGTTATGTCCGTTTCGCCCATACACGCTCCTCGGACGAAACATGCCCCTTGCGGATGAATCGCCCACACACACAATATCTTAATGTCGTATTGTAAACAAATCGGCCGGGCGGGTCAAACCCGGTTTAGAACATGCCCACCGAGTACTGGCCTGACCGCCGGGCCTCGACGGACGCCGAGCCTTTCCCGGAAAGCGGACGGCCGGGAATGGTCAGTTGACGTCCGACGCGAAGGACGGCTTTCTTGCCCAGGCCATTGGCCTGTCGCAGGTCTTTCACCGGGACCTTGAACTTGCGGGCAAGGGTCCAGAGAGAGTCGCCCTGCTGAATCTTGTAAGTCCGGTAAGCCCTGGTGGCCGGCTCGGGCGAAACGGCGGCGCGGGCCGTTGCGGTCCCGGCCTTTGCGGCGCGGGCGGCCGCGGCCTGATGCACGATCCGCTCGGCCAGGGTTTCAGGCAACGGCGCCGCGTTGGGGTCGTCAATCAGCCGGCGGGCCTGGATGAAGCGGGCTTTGTGGTAGCTGTCGAAGGCATGGGATATCTTGATCCGGTCGCCGGTCCGGGGGCTGTGGATGAACTTGCCGTCTCCAATATAGATGCCCACATGATGAGCCCGTCGGCCGCGGCCGCGCCAGTAAAAAACGAGGTCGCCGGCCTGAAGCTCCTCTTTTTGAACCCGGGAACCCGTTTTCATCTGGCTGCCGGTCGTCCGGGGCAGTTTCATGTCGTGGCAGTTAAAGACCCACTGAACGAATCCGGCGCAGTCAAAGCCGGTATCCGGCTTGGTTCCGCCGTATCGATAGGCTTTGCCCATCTGGGAATAGGCCGTGGCCAGAACGGTCTGGACCGGAGACAGCTCATCGGAATCGGAATCCCGCCCCGGGCCGAACCCTTCTTCGTCAAGGATGGCCGGGCCGGTGGTCGGCGGAAAGACCAGCGGAAAGGGCGGATAATACCGGCTGCCTCTTCCCGCCGCCTTTACTGCCGGCGTCCAGTCGGAAGCCGGCAGTAAAAGCGGCGGGTCGGGCCCTGGAGCGACCGCCTGCTGGGTCACGCAGCCGCTCATCAGCGAAATGGACACCAGAAAACATAAAAAAATGTTTCTGTGTTCGGCAGTCAAGGTAAAGTGAATGAGTTTTTTCATATACCCTTGTCGAGGCAGATACCATTTTCTATGATACATTGTCAACCGGAATTTTTACCCTCCGGTAACCAGGAGGAGGCAAAACCCATGACCCGCAAAGCAATCATGGTCCTGACCGCCGCATTGGCCCTGGCCTGCTGGCCCCTTGAGGCGCATCCGGTCAAAGCCGAAGAAATTCGCCGGTTTCCCCTGGATCAGACCATGGAGGTCATATCACGGACCGACGTCGCCCCGGACCCGGCCGTCAGTACGGACGGCAAGGGCTCCATCCGCGTCACCGCCCGGGCCCCCCGCGTTGTTCGTCTTTTCGAAGTCCAGGGCCTCGATGTGGAAAACGCCCGTCTCATCTACCAGGCCCGCCTGAAAACCCGCGATGTCCAGGGGACGGTTTTTCTGGAAATGTGGTGCCGCTTTCCCGGGCTGGGCGAATACTTTTCCCGGGGGCTTCATGACCAGCTCAGCGGGACCAACGACTGGTCTTCGGTCGAAACCCCGTTTTTCCTGCAAAAAGGGCAAAAGCCGGACCGGGTCAAACTCAACCTGGTCGTCAACGGCCGGGGCACGGTCTGGATCGACGACGTCCGTCTGGTCACCGGGCCGTTACGCTGATTTTTTCTTCAAGTTCCGAGAAAAAATCGCCGATAAGCCGTGTGGAGCGGATTACTATTCGCGGGAGGAGTTTTTGGACGTCAACGGTGTATTGGGCGGCGGGGCCTTTCTGGCCCGGACGCTGCTGGCCATATCCGACGGCGGGGCGACCGACCCGCCCGAGCCGGCCCGGATCGAGGCGGTCCGGACATCGAGGCCCGTTGACCGAGACTCGGCCCTGGAGGCTTGGCGGGCCGAGTATT
>Ga0180009_10000997_pt1 | contig 35629 bp, 44 predicted proteins | sample OS_PC_MetaG_FD_123537 | JGI IMG/M metagenome (GOLD analysis project Ga0180009, IMG submission 123537) | Groundwater microbial communities from the Aspo Hard Rock Laboratory (HRL) deep subsurface site, Sweden - OS_PC_MetaG | ecosystem: Environmental > Aquatic > Deep subsurface > Groundwater... | reverse complement strand
GTTCCTGCACCATGCGCACCGCGCGTTCGCGTACTTCAGGAGAATATTTTTTCGTCGTGGGTTTCTTCATCATGGCTCCATTCTCTTGGGAAAAGGAGCCTCCTCAAAACCCGGGGCGGTTCAGGACTCTGCAAGCAGGGTCTCCTCTGTAGTGCCCGCTTGCAATTGCTTGAGGATGTGGCTCGCTAGTTTCTTGAGCAACCAGGGCAAGCCTTGTGAATACTCGCGCAGCCGTTGCTTTAAGTCAGCTGAGAGTGACGTTCCCGCCACCCTAGCGAGACGATTTAGAAGTGTGCCAACCTCACGGGGCCCGAAAGGTTCAACATTGATAACTAGTGATGCCCCTCGAATTTCGTCCCGCAGTCTGTAGGGGTAGTTCTCCGTGAGTCCCACAAGGTCCGTTTTCCAGCAAAATCCAAGCAAGAGGGGCACGGATAGTTCTCTAACAGAGAGCGCCAAATCCCGGAATTCTTGTGTAAGCCGAGAATCCCGGAAGACATTCTCGAATTGGTCGAAGAAAACAACTAGTGGTGCCGTTGGGTGCCAGGCTGAGGCCTGGAGAGTTCGAAGGGCGCTTTGCAGAGAGGCAAAAGAAGCGTCGGAGGGAAGCGATAGCTTTCCCTTAGCCGCTGCCTCGGTCATCGCCTTACGCAAAGCGGCAGCTACATAAGTGGGCGAGGCGGCAGTACGGGTATCGAAGACAGCAGCGACCCCCCCAGCGGTTTCAACTTGATAGGCGATCCGTAGTGCAAGTGAACTCTTACCCCAACCGGACTGCGCATTGAGAACGATGATGCGACCACTCCCGTTAGCATCATCTGAGACCTTCTTGACCCGAGCCAGCAGTTCCTCTCGGCCTACGAAGAACGCTGGAGCGGCGGGAAACTGGTACTCAAAGTCAGCGCCACTTCCTACTACGGTAACCAGAGTCGGGACGTCGGAAGGTTGAGCAAACATGTCAGGAACGGTTGGCGCTGCATAATCCTGCACCGAAAGCCCGCCGGCATAGTCGGTAGCCGCTAACAAAGTGAGTTCTGATGCGGTCATATTGCCGCTATTGCGCCAGACAAGCACCCGAATCGGGAGTCTTGTCAAAGGGTCCAATTGTTTTGCCAGAGCAGCCACGCCGTTCTCGGTAAGCAATAGTGCGTGGTCGGAAAGCACGCGCCCGTCTGACGCGGAAATGGGGTGGATCCATGATTTTTTCTGGACTAGCTCGTAAATGTGCGTGGCGGTAACGAGCCTGAACCGCTTGTCCCCGGCCTCCAGCTTTCGCGAAAACTCGTGACCATCGGCGGTCATGCCGGGAACCGCGACAAACCAGCCATGCACGGATGGATTGTCAAGACGCTCCGCTCCGAGCTTCCCATAAAAGTTACTGAGCGCCGAGAGGGGGAGCACCGAGCTATATGCTTTGCACTCAGCGATCGCAGGTTCACGCGAAAGGGTAAAGTTCGTTGAGATGTCAACCTCATAACCGCTTTGACGAACGTTCAAACTACTCTTCGTTGGTGCGTTACACCCAAACGCTTCAAAGAGCCGCGCGACGAACCGCTCGAACAGGTGTCCTCGTGCATTCGCTTGGCTATTTGGGGTATCCCCTTCTGCCACGATGATGATCTGAGGTGCCGAGATGTCTAAAGTCGGTAAGTTGTTGGTCATTCTTATTTGCTAATGTCGGTGTACTCGTAGTGTACGACGGAGTAGCTTGTTGGCCATTTTCGCAGCTCTATCAACAGAGCGTTTTGTGCCGAATCTAGCAAATTTGACCTTGGTTATTGAAGACCGATTTGGCCGACTAAGAGACTGCCGCCAACAGTTCTTGAGCTTCCAGTTTTTGCAGGTCAAAGGCAGTAAGCGCACGAATATTTGAACGCTGGTAGCATCAAGTGTCCTCAGCCAACCCATGGAACCGTTGTGCCGCGTCGGCAACTTTCACGTTACGCATCAAACCCGGCGCCGCTGAGCCCTACGCCCACCAATGAATCCCGCCTACGCCCAAACCCTCCGCGCGCTTTTGCAAACCCAGCAGGTGGCGGCCCTCGGCACGCTGCACAACGGCCAGCCGTATGTATCCATGGTGCCCTTCGCCATGCTGCCCGGCGGCTCGGGTTTCGTCATTCATGTCAGCCAGCTCGCGGCGCACACCCGGGACATGCTGTTGAGCCCGCACGTGAGTCTCCTGGTCGTTGCGCCGCCGACGCCCGACGTGCCTGTCCAGGGCTTGGCCCGGATCACGGTGCAAGGCCGGGCGGTGCAATACGCCGATGCGACCGAGGGCCATGCCGAGGCCAAGGCCGCCTACCTGTCCCGCTTTCCCCAGAGCGCGGAGTTGTTCGGCTTTGCCGACTTTTCCCTGTTCGCCATATTGCCGGACTCGATCCGCTTCGTCGGCGGGTTTGCCCAGGCCACGACGCTTTCGCCGGAAACGCTCGCCGAAGTGCTGGGCGAAGGCTGAGCACCCTGTTTCGTTCGTCTTTTTGGAGCCGCGCTCCGCTTGCCGAATACACGTCATCTGTTTGGGTGCCGTGGCTGACAATCCCATGTGACCTGTCGGTCGTTGCATGAAGCCCGGCCGCAGAGCGGCGTGCCCGTTACTCGGGCCGGTTGCGCATGAAGTCTGCCGTCTTGAAGAAGGCGTGCTGCAATTGCATCCGCAGGTCATCTTCAAGTCCGACATCCTGCATGGCGCGCACCATGCAGCCCATCCATTGATCCCGCTCGCTGATGCCGATGGAAAAGGGCGCATGGCGACGGCGCAGGATGGGCTGGCCGACGTGTTCGGCGAACAGTTTCGGTCCGCCCATCCACTCGCTCAAAAACCAGAACAGCTTGTTGCGCGATTCGCTCAGGTCCTGCGGGTGCAGTTTGCGGATGCCGAAATAATCCGGGTCTTCGTCCATCAGGTCGTAGAAGCGGTCGACCAGTACGCGCACGCCTTGAGCCTCGCCGATACGACCGTAGTGGGGGTTTGCGTTGACGATCTCAGGGTTCATGGCGACGGCCGTCCTGGTATGCGAAGGGACTGCGGGTTCGCCGCACGCGCCGATGATGACGCCTGCGGCAGGCGGATGGCCGCTTAAACCGGCCGGCCTTCGTTGGGATTGCGCACCGGGCCCATGCGGCTCAGGCCTTCCTCGTAGCTCATGGCGGGGAAGGTGTCGGAGAACGTCATCGCCTTGTCGGCGATCCGGTTCACCTTGCCGGCCGAATCCAGGCGCTTGAGATCGATGCGTTCCAGATACAGCAAATCCAGCAGCTCGTTGTAAACCGTCGCCTCGGAAATCGGCAGCACATAAAACGTCGCGCCGTTGTAGGGGACCTGATAGCGCTTGGACAGGTCGATGTTGTCGCAGAACAGGAAATATTTTCCGTCCGCAGTCAGCGTGGAGCCCATCGCCTCGGCCAGCGGCTTGAGCGACTCGAAGGAAAGCAGATAGGCCGCCATGAAGTCGATGCCGGTCTTGCCTTCCTGCGCCACGGCAATCACCTGATCGGCCGTCAGTTCCGGCGGGCGCGCTTCGTCGGCGAATTGCTGCGCAAACTTGATGGCGATTTCGCCGCGGAATCCAAAGCGGCCGGTTTCACCGGTGGCGTCTTTGAATACCGGGTTCTGCAGGCGCTTTTCAGCTTCGAGTTGTTTGAAGGCGGTCTGGTCTAGCGTGGTCATGGCAGGCTCTTTGCAAAGGTTGAAGGAAAGAAGTTCAAACCTGTTCCAGCAAAACCGGTGCCAGCAAGCGATGCGGTTTCAAGTCGATGATATTTAAATGTAAATCGCGAAATTCACGACATTTTTCGCATGTCGTGAATGCTACAAATGCTGCATTTTGTAGGGGAAATCCGGCAAATGCGTCTCCCGCTCAAGTCGACGAGCGGGTTCGTCGTTGCGCGGGTGGCGGGCGAGGGGGGCCGCTTTCGTGATGTGCCGATCGCGCGCTGAAAACCGACACGCGTCGGGAAAATGGCCGTGGGTTTGTCGCAAAACAAACAAATCCTACACAGCGAAACGCGACGCGACTGGGTGTTTTTATTTCGTTTATTCAATGGCTTATCAGGATTTATCAGACGTGGCACATGAGTTGCTTTTAGTCAGGCATGAGCGGCGGTACACGACACCGCCATCCAACGCAAGCCAACCCGAGCGAGACGTTCATGCCCACGTTGCCCATTTATCTCGATTACTCCGCGACCACGCCGATCGACCCGCGCGTGGCGGAAATCATGATTCCCTACCTGACGGAAAAATTCGGCAACCCGGCTTCGCGTTCGCACGCGTTCGGCTGGGATGCCGATCAGGCGGTGGAACGGGCGCGCGAGGAAGTGGCCGGCCTGGTGAACTGCGATCCGAAGGAAATCGTCTGGACCTCGGGTGCGACCGAATCGGACAACCTCGCCATCAAGGGCGCGGCACAGTTTTACAAGGGCAAGGGCAAGCACCTGATCACCGTGCGCACCGAGCACAAGGCGGTGCTCGACCCGATGCGCGAACTGGAGCGGCAGGGTTTCGAAGTCACCTATCTCGATCCCGAACCCAACGGTCTGCTCGATCTGGATAAATTCACGGCCGCCATCCGGCCTGACACGATTCTTGCCTCGGTCATGCACGTGAACAACGAAATCGGCGTGATCCAGGATATCGAGACCATCGGGGAAATCTGCCGCGGCAAGGGCGTGCTGTTCCATGTGGATGCCGCGCAGTCCACCGGCAAGGCGCCGATCGATCTCGCCCGCCTCAAGGTGGATCTGATGTCGTTCTCCGCCCACAAGACCTACGGGCCAAAAGGTATCGGCGCGTTGTACGTGCGGCGCAAACCGCGCATCCGGCTGGAAGCGCAAATGCATGGCGGCGGCCACGAGCGCGGCATGCGCTCCGGCACGCTGGCGACGCACCAGATCGTCGGCATGGGTGCGGCCTTCCGCATCGCCGCCGAGGAAATGGCCACTGAGAACGAGCGCATCCGCATGCTCCGAGACAAGCTGTGGGCCGGCGTCAGCACGCTGGACGAAGTGCATCTCAACGGCGACATGCAGCAGCGCGTGCCGCACAACTTGAACGCCAGCTTCAATTTCGTCGAGGGCGAATCGCTGATGATGGCGATCAAGGACCTCGCGGTCTCCAGCGGCTCGGCCTGCACCTCGGCCAGTCTGGAGCCCTCGTATGTGCTGAAGGCGCTGGGCCGTAACGACGAGCTGGCGCACAGCTCGATCCGCTTTTCCATCGGCCGCTTTACCACCGAGCAGGACATCGATTTCGCCGTGCAGCTGCTCCACAAGCACGTGGGCAAGCTGCGCGATCTGTCGCCGCTGTGGGATATGCACCGCGCCGGCATCGATCTGAATTCAGTGCAATGGGCTGCTCACTGAGCGCCGCACACCAAGGAGAGTCACATGTCTTACAGCGACAAGGTTCTGGACCATTATGAAAACCCCCGCAACGTCGGCGCGCTCGAGGCGAACGACGCTTCGGTGGGCACCGGCATGGTGGGTGCGCCGGCCTGCGGCGACGTGATGAAGCTGCAAATCAAGGTGAACGACGCCGGCATCATCGAGGAAGCGCGCTTCAAGACCTACGGCTGCGGCTCGGCGATTGCCTCCAGCTCGCTGGTGACCGAATGGGTCAAGGGCAAGACGCTGGACCAGGCGCTGGCGATCAAGAACACCGCGATAGCCGAGGAGCTGGCGCTGCCGCCGGTCAAGATCCACTGCTCGATTCTGGCCGAGGACGCGATCAAGGCCGCCGTCGCCGACTACCGCAACAAGCACGAAGTCGTCAGCGCCGGCTATGCAGCCTGCGACCCGGCTGCCGCCTGAACCCCTGAAGGAGAACGCACCATGGACATGCAGACGACCGACATGCAGACGGCAGCCAGCCCCATCCTCTTCACCGATGCGGCGGCAACCAAGGTCAAGGAAATCATCTTCGACGAAGGCAACACCGCGCTCAAGCTGCGCGTCTCGGTGTCGGGCGGCGGCTGTTCGGGTTTCCAGTACGGCTTCAGCTTCGACGAGAACAGCGCTGCGGACGATACCGTGGTGGAGAACTGCGGCGTCACGCTGCTGGTCGATCCGATGAGCTACATGTACCTGATGGGCGCCGAGATCGACTACAAGGAAAGCCTCGAAGGCGCGCGCTTCGTGATCAACAACCCGAACGCCGTGTCGACCTGCGGCTGCGGCGAATCGTTTTCGGTATAAGGGGGCGGGACATGGCTATTACCCTTTCCGAAAGCGCTGCCAACCGGGTGCAGAAATTTCTCGACCAGCGCGGCAAGGGCGTCGGCCTGCGTCTCGGCGTGCGCACCAGCGGCTGTTCCGGGATGGCCTACACGCTCGAGTTCGTCGATGAAACCCTGCCCGACGACATCACGTTCGAGTCCTTCGGCGTCACCGTGCTGATCGATCCCAAGAGCCTGGTCTTCCTCGAAGGCACCGAACTGGATTTCGTGCGCGAAGGCCTCAACGAAGGCTTCAAGTTCAACAACCCCAATGTGAAGAATTCCTGCGGCTGCGGCGAAAGCTTCAACGTCTAGCGAGCACATCCAGAGAGGTCATCATGGCACTCCTTCAAATTGCAGAACCGGGTTTAAGCGCCGATCCCCACCAGCACCGGCTGGCGATCGGCATCGACCTGGGCACCACGAATTCCCTGGTCGCCACCGTGCGCAGCGGTTCGGCTGCGGTGCTGGAGGACGAAGCCGGGCGCGCGCTGCTGCCGTCGGTGGTGCGCTACGTGCAGGTGGGCATTCCGGAAGTCGGAGTGGAAGCGCAATTGCGCCAGACCGACGACCCGCATAACACCATCGCTTCGGTCAAACGCTTCATGGGCCGCGGGCTCAAGGATGTGCCGGGCGCAGCCGCCACGCCGTATCGCTTCGTCGACAGCCCGGGCATGGTGCGCATCGATACCCGCGCCGGCCTGAAAAGCCCGGTGGAGGTGTCGGCCGAAATTCTGCGGGTGCTGCGCGGCCGCGCGGAATCCAGCCTCGGCGGCGAGCTCACCGGGGCAGTCATCACCGTGCCGGCCTATTTCGACGACGCCCAGCGCCAGGCGACCAAGGATGCCGCACGCCTGGCCGGGCTCAACGTGCTGCGCCTGCTGAACGAACCGACCGCCGCCGCCATTGCCTATGGCCTCGACAACGCCTCGCAGGGCGTGTTCTGCATCTACGATCTGGGCGGCGGCACCTTCGATGTTTCCATCCTGCGCCTCAGTCAGGGCGTGTTCGAGGTGGTCGCCACCAACGGCGATTCCGCGCTCGGCGGAGACGATTTCGACGAATGCATCTACCGCTGGATCGTCGAGCAGGCCGTCATCGTCGACCCCACCGTCACGGATGCCCGCCTGCTGCTGAGTCTGGCGCGCAAGGCCAAGGAAACCCTCACCGATCACGACGAGGCACGCATCCGCGCCACGCTGTCGTCGGGCAAGGAAATCGATCTGGTGCTGAGCGCTGAAACCTTTTTCATGCTGACCGCCATCCTGGTCGCCAAGACCCTGGCCCCCACCCGCAAGGCGATGCGTGACGCTGGCCTGGGCATGGATGATATCGACGGCCTCGTACTGGTCGGTGGTTCCACCCGCATGCGCCACGTGCGCCGCGCGGTGGCGGATTTTTTTCAGCGCGAGCCGCTGACCAACCTCGACCCTGACAAGGTGGTGGCGCTGGGCGCTGCGATGCAGGCCAACCTGCTGGTGGGCAACCACAAGACCGACGACTGGCTGCTGCTGGACGTGATCCCGCTGTCGCTCGGTCTCGAAACCATGGGCGGGCTGGCGGAAAAAGTCATCCCGCGCAATGCGACCATCCCGGTTGCCCGCGCCCAGGAGTTCACCACTTTCAAGGATGGCCAGACTGCCATCAGCATCCACGTGGTGCAGGGCGAACGCGAACTGGTCGGCGATTGCCGCTCGCTCGCGCGCTTCGAATTGCGCGGCATCCCGCCCATGGTGGCGGGCGCGGCGCGCGTTCGGGTCGCCTTCCAGGTCGATGCCGATGGCCTGCTGTCGGTTTCCGCCCAGGAGCAGATCAGCGGCGTGCAGGCCACGATCGAGGTCAAGCCTTCCTATGGATTGAGCGACGACGAAATCGCCCGCATGCTGAACGACTCCTACAGCAATGCGCAGACCGACATGGACGCACGCAACCTGCGTGAGCAGCGCGTGGACGGCCTGCGCCTGCTCGAGGCCACGCAGGCTGCGCTGGATCAGGACGGCTGGCAATTGCTGTCCGAGGCGGAACGCGCCACCATCGAGCGCGCCATGGAAACCCTGCGCGTCATGCTGAACGGCCAGGATCACATTGCGCTCAAGCGCGCGGCCGAATCGCTCAACCGGGCCACGGCCCAGTTCGCCGCCCGCCGCATGGACGCAAGCATCCAGCGCGCCCTGAGCGGCCAGCGCCTGGACACGCTCGAGGTCTGAAATGCCGCAAATCATCGTATTGCCCCACGCCATGCTGTGCCCCAATGGCGATGCCTTCGACGCGGAGAAGGGCGCCACCCTTTGCGACAGCCTGCTGGCCGCCGGCATCGAGCTCGACCATGCCTGCGAGATGTCCTGCGCCTGCACCACCTGCCATGTCATCGTGCGCGAAGGGCAGGACTCGCTCAATCCCTGCACCGAAATCGAAGACGATCTGCTCGACAAGGCCTGGGGACTGGAACCGCAGTCGCGCCTCGCCTGCCAGGCCATCGTCGCCGCCACCGATCTGGTGATCGAGATTCCCAAATACTCGATCAACATGGTCAAGGAAGGGCATTGAGCTGAATCTTCCAGGCCGCGCAGGAAATATGCGCTCCGCGCTGGCGTACCGACAAGTCGACCGCTTCTCCGTTAAAACCCAGGCCGATACATCGCTTTCGGGATCATCACCGATGACCTGGAAGCAGTACGGTGCTCGACACCAATCTGGCGCGTCTGCGTGATCTGGACGACGCCTCCATCCTGACGCTGACGCAGGCGACCTTGCCGATTGCGCTGGAACTTGCTTGCTCCATTCACGTTTTAAAGCGTTTTTCGTCACCGCGCTGGCGGCTTGGACTGTCGTGTCGCAATCCTTACAAACCCCGACAAATGTCGTTTACGCGCCCTTGGCCGAATTGGCTATTGTCAGTTAAGCGACTGATTCAATAGAGAAACTTACCCTGGCACGCCGCTTGCTGATTGCTGGGTGCAAGCATTCTTCTTAGGAGCGGACATGGCCCAATCTTCTGTAGTCGTCAACGACACGACCCTGCGCGATGGCGAGCAGACCGCGGGCGTGACGTTTACTGCGGAAGAACGCATCGCCATCGCGCGCGCGCTGGCCGCCGCCGGGGTGAAGGAAATGGAAGTGGGCATCCCGGTCATGGGGCCTGAAGAGCGCGACAACATCATGGCGATTGCCAGCCTTGGGCTGCCGTCGAGCCTGATGGTATGGGGCCGCATGAGCGAGCCCGATCTGGCTGCCGCGGCCAGCTGCGGCGTGCCGCGCGTCAATCTGTCGATTCCGGTTTCGGATATTCAGATCCGCCACAAGCTGGGGCGCGATCGCGAATGGGTGCTCGCCACCATCGGCCATTTCGTCCGCCGCGCCCAGGATCTCGGCATGGAGGTCTGCGTCGGCGGCGAAGACAGTTCGCGCGCGGATATCGATTTTCTGCTGCGCGTGCTGGAAGCGGCCGAGGCTGCCGGGGCGCGGCGTTTCCGCTTTGCCGACACGCTCGGTCTGATGGATCCGTTCAGCACCTACAAACGGATCGATCAATTGCGCCAGGCAAGCGATCTTGAACTCGAAATGCACGCCCACAACGATCTGGGGATGGCGACGGCCAATACGCTGGCTGCGGTGCTCGCCGGCGCCAGCCACATCAACACCACGGTCAATGGTCTGGGCGAGCGGGCGGGCAATGCCGCGCTGGAGGAATCCATCACCGCGATGCATCAGCTCTACAACATCGAAACCGGCATCGACAGCTGCCACTTCCCGGAAATCTCGCGCCTGGTCTCGATTGCCTCGGGGCGTCCGATCCCGGTCAACAAGAGCATCGTCGGCGAGGCGGTGTTCACGCACGAGGCGGGCATCCATGTGGATGGCCTGATCAAGAATCCGCTCAACTACCAGGGCGTGGCGCCGGAATCGGTCGGGCGCAGCCACAAGCTGGTGCTCGGCAAGCATTCGGGCTCCAGCGCGGTCAAGCACGCCTACGCCGGCATCGGCATCGCACTCACCGAATTCGAAGCCAAGGCCATGCTCGCGCGCATTCGGCAACACGCCGTGTCGACCAAGCGCACGCCGAGCACGGACGACCTCGAACGCTTTTATCTGGAAGCGATGCCGCGCGCATCGATCCAGTCCTGACGGAGGTGCCGACATGACCGCGATGATCGATCCCCAGACGCTCGCCACTCCGGCGCCGCAACCGGTTCCGGGCTTGTTCGCCTTGCTGCGCGAAGACGTGTCCTGTGTATTCCAGCGCGACCCGGCCGCGCGTACCACCTGGGAAGTCATCACCACTTACCCCGGCGTCCATGCCCTGTTCTGGCATCGACTCGCGCACGTGATGTGGGGGCGCCACTGGCGCTTCCCTGCGCGTTTCGTCAGCTTTTTCGCGCGCATGTTCACCCAGGTCGACATCCATCCCGGTGCCACCATCGGCCGCCGCTTTTTCATCGATCACGGCTGCGGGGTCGTCATCGGCGAGACCGCCGAAGTGGGCGATGACGTCACGCTCTATCACGGCGTCACCCTCGGCGGCGTCTCCTGGAATGCCGGCAAGCGTCACCCCACGCTGTGCGACGGCGTGGTGGTGGGGGCGGGCGCGAAAATCCTCGGCCCGATCACGGTCGGCCGCAGCGCCCGCGTCGGCGCGAATTCGGTGGTGATCCAGGATGTGCCGGACAGCATGACCGTGGTGGGTATCCCGGGCCGGGTGGTGTTGCCCGCGCATCAGCGGCGCACCCAGCAGGGCATCGACCTCGATCACCACCTGATGCCGGATCCGGTAGGCAAGGCGATCGCCTGCCTGCTCGAACGCATCGCCCATCTGGAACAGCAGCTGGGCGTCACGCCAGAAGGCGAGGCCGCAGCAGCGCCGAACGATTGCGCCACCTGCGGCGATGTCTGCGAACCGGTTGTTCCGGCCAGCAGGACGAAACGCATCACTCACTGAATGTCACGGACGGGAAAACCATGAGCGACTTATTCAAAACCATGAGCACCTTGTCGGCAGCGGAAGAGTTTCTGGACTATTTCCAGATTCCTTACGAACAGCCGGTCATCAACGTGAACCGGCTGCACATCCTGAAGCGTTTCAACCAGTACCTGCGGGCCACGCCGGGAACGGCGGAGATGGACGACGACACGCTGCGCGGGGTGTGCCGGGAGGCGCTGGGCAAGGCCTATAGCGACTTCGTGAGCTCGACGCCGGCGCAGGAAAAGGTGTTCAAGGTGTTTCAGGACACCGATGGCAAACAGCACATATCCCTCGACAGCATGCGCTCGTCGCTGCCGTCCCGTTAGGAGTCGACACCATGCATATCGTCGTTTGCATCAAGCAGGTTCCGGACAGCGCACAGATCCGCGTGCACCCGGTGACCAACACCATCATGCGCCAGGGCGTGCCGGCCATCGTCAATCCCTACGACCTGTTCTCGCTGGAAGCAGCGCTGCGCCTCAAAGACGAATACGGCGGCCGCGTCACCGTGCTGTCGATGGGACCGCCGCAGGCCGAGGCCGCGTTGCGCAAGGCCATCTCGTTCGGCGCCGACGACGCGATTCTGGTGACCGACCGGGCCTTCGCCGGTTCCGACACCCTGGCAACGAGTTTCGCGCTGGCTTCGGCGATCCAGAAAATTCACGAAGACATGCCGGTGGACATCGTTTTTGCCGGCAAGCAGACCATCGACGGCGACACCGCGCAGGTCGGCCCCGGCATCGCCAAGCGCATGGACCTGCAGTTGCTGACCTACGTTTCCAGCATCACCGATCTCGATCTGGAGAACCGGGAAATCACCCTGCATCGCCGCGCCGAAGGCGGCGTGCAGGTGCTGAAAACCCGCCTGCCATGCCTGATCACCATGCTCGAAGGCACCAACGAAATGCGTTTCGCGACCCTGCCCAACATATTCCGCGCGGCGCGCTACCCGCTCAAGCTGTGGGACAAGGACGCCGCCGGCATTACCGACGTGAGCAAGATCGGCCTCAAGGGCTCGCCCACCATCGTCAGCAAGGTGTTCGCGCCGCAGCCCAAGACGATCCCCGCCGAAATCATCGACTGCGAGAGCAAGCAGCCGAAGGATCTCGCGGTCACGCTGCTGGCCAAGATGTTCACCAGGTTTCCCAATCTGCATGAAGACATTGCCAAGGCCAACGCCTAGAACGACCCCAGGAAGGATTGAGTCATGAGTGAAGAAACCGAAAAAGACGCGCCGAAAAAACCCGCCGGGCGGCGCAAATTCGAACTGGACCCGCGTCTGGCGTCCTACAAGGGCGTGTGGGTGTTCGTCGAGCACGAGCGCGGCGTCGCCCATACCGTGTCATGGGAACTGATGGGCGAGGGCCGCAAGCTCGCGGACACGCTGGGCGTGCCGCTGGCGGGCGTGGTGATGGGCGCGCCCGGCATCCAGACGCGGCGCTTCTGCGAGGAGGCCTTCCATTACGGCGCCGACCTTTGCTACCTGATGGAAGACCCGCTGATGGCCGACTATCGCAATCAGCCATTCACCAAGGGGCTGACCGATCTGGTCAACGCCTACCAGCCGGAAATCCTGCTGCTCGGCGCCACCACGCTCGGCCGCGACCTCGCCGGCAGCGTCGCCACCACCTTGCAGACAGGGCTCACCGCCGATTGCACCGAGCTCAACATCGATCTGGAAAACCGCAGCCTGGCGGCCACCCGGCCCACCTTTGGCGGCAGCCTGCTGTGCACCATCGTGACCCTCAACTACCGGCCGCAGATGGCTACGGTGCGGCCCCGGGTGATGAGTCTGCCGAAGCCCGATCCGACCCGCACCGGCAGCATCGTCGAACACACGCTCGGCATGACCGAGAGCGAGATCGTGACCAAGGTGCTCGAATACATTCCCGACAACCTGCAGGACAAACCGCAGTTGCCCTTCGCCGACATCATCGTCGCCGGCGGACGCGGCATGAAGCGGCCCGAAAATTTCCAGCTGATTTGGGACCTGGCTAAGGTGCTGGGCGCCGAAGTCGGCGCAACCCGCCCGGTGGTGCAGGCCGGCTGGGTGGAACTCGACCGGCAGGTCGGCCAGTCCGGCAAGACCGTGCGTCCCAAGCTTTACATCGCCGCCGGCATATCCGGCGCGATCCAGCACCGGGTGGGGATGGACGCGTCGGACGTGATCATCGCCATCAACAGCGATCCCAATGCGCCGATTTTCGACTTCGCCACCTACGGCATCGTCGGCAACGCGATGACGATCCTGCCGGCGCTCACCGAGGCCTTCCGGCAGCAGCTCGCAACCTTGAAAGTGGCCGTCTAGCCGCGCCCGTACAGGAGAACAACCATGGAAGAAAAATTCGACGCCATCGTGATCGGCGCGGGGCCATCCGGCAACGCGGCCGCCTACACGATGGCCAAGGCCGGACTCAAAGTGCTGCAGATCGAGCGCGGCGAATACCCCGGCTCCAAGAACGTGCAGGGGGCCATCCTTTATTCGAATGCGCTGGAGGAAATCATTCCGGATTTCCGCGAGGATGCGCCGCTCGAGCGTCACCTCATCGAGCAGCAGATGTGGGTGCTGGACGACGAATCCTACATTGGCACCACCTACCGCTCCGCCGAGTTCAACCAGGAGCCGTTCAACCGCTACACCATCATCCGCGCCCAGTTCGACAAGTGGTTCTCGAAACGGGTGCAGGAGGCGGGCGTGCTGCTGGTCTGCGAAACCACCGTCACCAACCTGCTGATGGACGGCAACCGGGTGATCGGTGTGCAGACCGACCGCGAAAACGGCGCGATCTACGCCGACGTGGTGGTGCTCGCCGACGGCGTCAATTCGCTGCTGGCGAAGAAGGCCGGATTCCATGCCGAGCTCGAACCCAAGGACGTGGCGCTGGCGGTGAAGGAGATTCATTTCCTGCCGGAAGAAACCATCCAGAGCCGCTTCAACATCGGCGAAGGCGAAGGCGTGGTGATCGAGATGGCGGGCAAGATCACCCAGGGCATGATGGGCACCGGCTTTCTCTACACCAACAAGGATTCGCTGACCATCGGCGTCGGTTGCATGCTGTCCGATTTCAAGCAGCAGAAAATCACGCCCTACGAACTGCTGGAAAAGATGAAAGCGCACCCTGCGATCAAGCCCCTGCTCGCCGGCGGCGAGATGAAGGAATACACCGCGCACCTGATCCCCGAAGGCGGCTACAAGGCGATGCCCAAGCTCTACGGCGAGGGCTGGATGATCGTGGGCGATGCCGGCATGTTCGTCAACGCGGTGCACCGCGAAGGCTCCAACCTGGCGATGACCACCGGCCGCTACGCAGCCGAGGCGGTGATCGACCTGAAGGAAAAGCAGCTGCCGATGACCGCAGCCAACCTCGCGCGCTACCAGGGCCGGCTGGAAGACAGCTTCGTCATGAAGGACATGAAGAAGTACAAGAACATGCCGGAGATTTTTCACAAGAACAACCATTTCTTCACCACCTATCCCGAACTGCTCAATCGGGCCGCCCACACCATGCTGACCGTGGATGGCGTGGACAAGAAGTCCAAGGAGCGTGAGATTCGCAAGAGCTTCAAACAACGTCGATCCCTGTTCGGGCTGATGGGTGACGCGTTCAAAATGTGGAGGGCATTCGAATGATCCCCGTCAAGATCGAAGAAAAACTGTTCCAGAACCGCTACCGCGTCGACGCCGGGCGGCCGCACATCAACATCATCAATCAGGAGACCTGCCGGGTGGAGTGCAAGACCCAGGAATGCACGGTGTGCTGCCCGGCGGGTTGCTACACCGCCGAAGGCAACGGCCAGGTGGTGCTGATTACCGACGGCTGCCTGGAATGCGGCACCTGCCGCATCATCTGCTCGACCTACCGCAACGTGGACTGGGAGTATCCGCGCGGCGGCTACGGCATCCTGTTCAAGTTCGGCTGAAGCGGATGGAAGACATCAACCTATTCCTGGCGCACGCCGTGGAACTGGAACGCGAGGCGGCGCGGCGCTACGAAGAGCTGGCCGACAGCATGCGTACCGACGGCAATGTGGCGGTCGAGGCTTTCTTTCGCCAGATGGCAGTCTTTTCGCGCAAGCATCTCGCGCTGGCGGTGGAGCGGGGCGGCTTTCGCCAGATCCCTGCGCTGACGCCCGCCGAATACGTCTGGCCGGACGGCCTGAGCCCCGAGCAATTCGACTGGATCGGCGTCGACTGCCTGATCGATGCGAACAATGCGCTTGCCCTGGCCCTCGATGGCGAGCGCCGCGGTCGCGCCTTCTATGCGGGCATCGCGGCCGCCACCGGCGACCCCGAGGTCAGGACGATGGCCCGCGAGTTTGCCGAGGAAGAGGCGGAACACGTGGCCGAACTGGAAAAATGGATCGGCCGTTATGCGCCGCAATCCACCGCCTCTCCGCTTTCCTCGAACGCCCACCCAGCCAGCGGTGGGTGAGCCGCATCTGCGGCGACCTGCAATTCGTCCATTCATCTTGATAAGTGAGCACGCGCATGCCGAAACCTGAAAAACACGTCTTTATCTGCGTCCAGAACCGCGGCCCCGGCCATCCTCGCGGCTCCTGCACGCAAAGCGGCGCCGCCGAAATCTGGGAGGAATTTGCCTACGCGTTCCAGCAGCGCAATCTGAACGGCCGCTTCGCTCTCAGCAACACCGGCTGCCTCGGCCCCTGCAACGGCCCCCATGTTCTGGTGTACCCCGAGGGGGTCATGTACGCCAAAGTCACCAAGGACGATGTCGCGGCCATCGTCGACGAGCACCTGCTCGGCGACCAGCCGGTGGCGCGTTTGCAGTTGCCGCAGGAAATCTGGTGAACGTCATCCCCGGCATCGCCGAAGGGGCGGTGCCGCCCGGGGTGGCAGACTGGCTGGCGCAGGCCGTCGCCTCGTATCACAACACTGAGCGCACGGAATTCCTGCTGTGCACCGCGCAGGCGCTCGCGCCCGGGTGCCTGCCGGTGTATTTCTCCCTGTACAAGTTCTACTTCTACAAGCGCATGTTGCCGCAGGCCGAGGAAGTCGCCCTGCGCGCGCTCGACATCGCTGCCAGCCAGGGCGGGTTCAGCCCGGACTGGAACGGGCTCGACGCGCATTCGACCGACTGGCATCGCGTCGACGCGCCGCAGCACTTTTACCTGTTCACGCTCAAGGCGCTCGCTTTCATCCGGCTGCGGCGCGGGCAGCGCGCAGCCAGCCATGCCATCCTCGCCAAGCTGCAGGAACTCGATCCGCTCGATACGGTGGGGGGATCGGTGATTCGGGATCTGGCGGCGAGATGAACGCCCCGTTTTGTTTGTATGGATAGGGTTCAGCCATTTTTCCGGTCATGGAGGGCCACAGGGGATGTCAGACGAATTCGGCGTCTTGCAGACGCATTTTCAGGCTGGATCAGAATTTGCTTATTTTATGAAAGATGCTTGAACTGTTTTCATACTTGAAGGTCTTTAAAGCATTCAATAGGGGGTGCGCACATGGGCACGTTGACAGGGCATGAGTCGGGTATCGAGCTCACGACTATCTATGAAATCAGCAAGATACTGAGTTCTTCTCTTGATCTGAACAAGACTGCGCGGGATGTCCTCGGCGTGCTTTCCTCGCATCTCAAAATGCGGCGGGGCATGGTCAGTTTGGTGCAGCCTTCCGGTGATCTGCACGTTGTTGAGGCGACCGGCATGTCGGCCGAGGCGGCCAGCCGGGGGCGCTTCCGCAAAGGCGAGGGCATCACCGGCAAGATTTTGGGCACCGGCGTGCCCATCGTGGTGCCGGACGTGGCGAAGGAACCGTTGTTCCTCAATCGAACCGAGTCGCGCAGCATGGTGGGCGGACGTGTCGTGGCCTTTATCGGCGTGCCGATCAAGGTCGGACGGGAAACCGTGGGCGTGCTGAGCGTCGACCGCGAAATGGACGGCGAGCCGGGCAATTTCGAGGCCGACGTACGCTTTCTGGCCATGGTGGCGAACCTGATCGGCCAGACCACCCGCCTGCACAACAATGTGGCCGCCGAGCGTGAAGAATTGATGCAGCGCCAGCATCGCCTGCAAAAGGAATTGCAGGGCAAGTACAGCCTGAATAACGTCATCGGCCACAGCAAGCGGATGCAGGACGTGTTCGCCGAAGTGCATCAGGCCGCGCCCGGCAGGTCGACCGTTCTGCTGCGCGGCGAAAGCGGCACCGGCAAGGAAGTCATCGCTCGCGCGGTGCATTATCTGAGCCCGCGCAAGGACGCCCCGTTCATCAAGGTCAATTGCGCCGCGCTGTCGGAAACCCTGCTCGAATCCGAATTGTTCGGCCACGAAAAAGGTTCGTTCACCGGTGCGACGCAGGAACGCAAGGGACGTTTTGAAATGGCGCAGGGCGGCACCCTGTTCCTGGACGAAATCGGAGAGGTCTCGCCGCTGTTCCAGACCAAGCTGCTGCGCGTGCTGCAGGAGCGGGAATTCGAGCGGGTGGGCGGCAACAAGCCGATCAAGGTGGACGTGCGCCTGATCGCCGCCACCAACCGCAATATGGAAGAGGACGTGGCCAAGGGCACGTTCCGCGCCGACCTCTACTACCGTGTCAACGTGGTGAGCATTTTTCTGCCGCCCTTGCGCGACCGGCGCGAAGATATTCCACCGCTCATCGAGCACTTCCTGGACAAGTTCAACAAGGACAACGACCGCAAGCTTGCCATCACGCCCGCCGCGATGGAGGTGATGCTCAAGTGCAACTGGCCCGGCAACGTGCGCGAGCTGGAAAACTGCATTGAGCGCACGGCGACGATGACCCGAACCAGCACGATCCAGGATGTGGATTTGCCGTGTCAGCAGAACAAGTGTTTTTCGCAGGTGCTCCAGCACTATGGAGAGGCGCAGCACGCTTTTCCGGCTGCACTCGCCATGCCAGCAGCCAGCGTGCCTCAGGCGGTCGGCGATGCGGATGAAGCCGGCGCCGGGATCGAACCGGCGCACATGACCGAGCGCGAGCGTCTGGTGTGGGCGATGGAACAGTGCGGCTGGGTGCAGGCGAAAGCGGCGCGTCTGCTGAACCTGACGCCGCGTCAGATCGGTTACGCCCTGTCGCGTTACAACATCGAAGTCAAACGTCTTTAAGCCGGGTGCGCGCTGCGCGCCGCACCCGGTTTCCCCGCTGTTTCCCCCTGTAGCCTTCCCGACAATTTCATTCCGCCGCCTTCACGTTTTGTCGCAACTGCGACAAAGGCGTGTCAACTGTAAGTCATTAAATTAAAAGGGTTTTATCGATAAATAGCGAATGGCACGCTTGTTGCTGAATGCTTGTACGTGAACGCATATAGCGGGCGATTACGTGAACGCATATAGCGGGCGATCGGGATCTTGATCGTCACAGGATGAGGTTGAAACGGACAGGAGCCAAGCGTGGATATTCAAGCAAGTGGCGTAGAGAGCAGCCAGGGCAAGCCCCTGGATCAAGTCTTGCAGCAGATCGCGGAGCATAAGGGGTGCGGTACTTCCAGCGAAGGCGGAAAAGCCAGCTGCGGATCCTCCACCGCGCCGGAAGACATGGATCCGGCGATCTGGGAAAAAGTGAAAAACCATCCTTGTTACAGCGAGGAAGCGCATCACCACTTTGCCCGCATGCACGTGGCGGTCGCGCCGGCATGCAACATCCAGTGCAACTATTGCAACCGCAAGTACGACTGCGCCAACGAATCGCGTCCCGGCGTGGTGAGCGAAAAGCTCACGCCGGAACAGGCCTCCAGAAAAGTGCTGGCAGTGGCGTCCACCATTCCGCAAATGACGGTACTGGGCATCGCGGGGCCTGGCGACCCCCTCGCGAATCCCGAGAAGACCTTCAAGACCTTCGAGCTCGTCGCCGAGACCGCGCCGGACATCAAGCTGTGCGTGTCCACCAACGGTCTGGCCCTGCCGGAGCATGTGGAGCGTCTGTCGCAGTTCAACATCGACCACGTGACCATCACGATCAACATGGTCGATCCAGAAATCGGGCAGCACATTTACCCGTGGATCTTCTGGAAGAACAAGCGCTGGAAGGGCATCGACGCGGCGCGCATTCTTCACGAACACCAGATGCGCGGGCTGGAGATGCTGACCGAGCGCGGGATTCTGTGCAAGGTCAACTCGGTGATGATCCCGGGCATCAACGACAAGCACCTGGTCGAAGTGAACAAGGCGGTCAAATCGCGCGGCGCATTCCTGCACAACATCATGCCGCTGATTTCCGCGCCGGAGCATGGCACGGTATTCGGCCTCAACGGCCAGCGCGGCCCCACCGCGCAGGAGCTGAAAGCGCTGCAGGACAGCTGCGAGGGCGAGATGAACATGATGCGCCATTGCCGCCAGTGCCGCGCCGATGCCGTGGGCCTGCTGGGCGAAGACCGCTCGTCCGAGTTCAGCACTGAAAAAGTCATGGAAATGGACATTCAGTACGACGCCGAGGGACGCAAGGCTTACCAGGAAAAAGTGGAAGAAGAGCGGCAGGCGACTGTGCTGGCCAAGCAGGCCGAGATGGCGGGTCTGGAGGCCGAGTTCAGCGATCTGAAAGTGCTGATCGCGGTTGCGACCAAGGGTCACGGGCGGATCAACGAACACTTCGGGCATGCCCAGGAGTTCCAGATTTACGAGCTCAGCACCCAGGGTTCCAAGTTCGTCGGCCATCGGCGCGTCGACCTCTACTGCCAGGGCGGTTATGGCGAAGAGGACACGCTGCCGACCGTGATCCGCGCCATCAACGATTGCGTCGCCGTGTTCGTGGCCAAGATCGGCGGTTGCCCGAAGGACAGCCTGAAGGCAGCCGGAATCGATCCGGTGGACAAGTACGCACACGAATTCATCGAACAGTCTGCCGTCAAGTATTTCAAGGAATACCTGGCGAAAGTGAAGTCCGGTGAAGTCGTTCACGAGGTGCGCGGCGATGCCGACATCCGCCAGGGCGCCTACATCGCGGCATGACGACACCACACAAAATTTAAAGCGCAAAACTTAAAGCAATCGTTAGGAGAAACACCATGGCTTACAAAATCATCAGCTCCCAATGTACCGCCTGTTCGGCGTGCGAACCGGAGTGCCCCAACAACGCCATTCGCGAGAAGGACGGCACGTTCATCATCAAGCCGGAGAAGTGCAGCGAGTGTATTGGCTACTTCGACGAGCCGCAGTGCGTGGCTGTCTGTCCGGTCGACGACACCTGCGTCATCGACAACAGCTACCCGCGTTACGTGGCGGCCTAGGAGAACACTATGGAACTCAAATTGACTGCAGCCGCGGAAAAGTTCATCAGCCGCATGGTTCGTTTCGGCGGCGCCGGCGACAATGCAGGCTTCCGTTTGAGTGTGAGCGCGGGCGGCTGTTCCGGGCTGGCCTCTGAATTCACGGTGGAAGCGGCAGCGCTTCCAGGCGATGCGGTCGTCGAGGTCAATACGGTCAAGTTCTTCCTGCCGGCAGAAAGCCGCCTGCTGCTGGAAGGGGCGACCATCGACTTCAGCGAATCGCCGACCGGCGGCGGGCTGAGCTTCATCACGGCCACGCCGTCGACCTGCGGTTCCTGCGGCAGTTCCAGCAGCAGCGCCAGCATCGACATCTCCGGCCTTGGCCACGGTCACGGCCACAGTCACACGCACTGAGACGAGACGGGTGTGAGCGGGCCATGCATACAGGCGAAGCGACTGAGGACAGGGAGGTGACGGCGTCCCCGGACATGCCGGCGGACATGGATCCCGAATGGCTGGCGGGTGCCTGCCTGGGCGGTCACCTTCCGGCAGCCGTCGAGCAGCATCTGCGTCTGGCCGGCCTCAACTACCCGAACGATGCGCTGGCCGAGAACCATCTGTTCCAGGCGCAGGCTTTGGCGCCCGGCCACGCAGCGGTGCTGATCGCCCTGTACCGCTTCTATTTCTACAAGGGGCGTCTCGACGATGCGCTTGAGGTGGCGGACCGCTGCCTGCTGAAAGCGGCGCGCGATAACCGGCTGAACGAGGACTGGCGCCTGGTGCAGCGCGGCGATGCGGAATTCAGCAGCTACGACGCCATCCTGCCGCGCTTCTACCTGTTCACCCTGAAGGCCTGCGGCTATCTGCAGATGCGCCTGGGCCGGCTGGAGATGAGCCACGACATTCTGGCGAAGATGCTGGAACTCGATCCGAGCGACAAGCTGAACGCCACGGTGCTGCTCCAGGTTCTGGCGCGCCATGGCAAGGAGGACGAGGATGATTGAGCCGGGTTTGAACGAGCTGGGTCCGCCCGTCGACTGGCAAGGCGGTGCGGTGGACTGTGCCCGCTGTTCGCGTCAGGCCCTGCTCGCGCAGGATCGCTGCCGCATCGGCCAGGCCTGCGTGGAAGACCGCTATGCCAAGCGGATCGACCGCTTCTTTTTCTGGAATCCGGCGCTCGCCAAGGACTACCTGGCGCATCCCTATTTTGAAGTGCGTGCGGTGGCGGCCAAATACGTGGATGTGTTCCATCTGCCGCAACTGACCCACGATCCGGACGAAACCGTGCGCTGGAGCGCGGCCTTGCGACTGCCGCCCAAACAGTTGCGGGCGCTGGTCAACGACCCGCACCGCGAAGTGCGGATACGCGTCGCGTCGCGCCTCGATCCGCACGATCTGGGCAGCATGGCGGCCGACCCGGATTACTACGTGCGGCTGGTGGTGGCGCGCCGCCTGCCGGAAAGCCTGTTGACCCGGATGATGCGCGACGAGGATGCCGAAGTACGCCACATGGTGGCCGTCCGCATCGGTGATGCGTGGCTGCCGGCCATGTCCAGGGATGACGATTCCGCCGTGCGCTGCGAAGTGGCGAAGCGGATGAAGCCCGGCCAGTTGCACTTGTTGCTGGACGATCCGGACTGGCGCGTACGTTACGAGGTGGCCAGCCGGGCCGAGTCCCGGCACGTGCAGCGGCTGGTCGACGACCCGGACGAACTGGTACGGGATGCTGCCCGCCAGCGTCTGCAGGAAAGCGCCGCCGGCGTCGGCCGGCTGGCGCAGCAGAACCAGACCTGTCACCCCTTTTAATGATCCATTTTCAGGAGTCGGAACATGGCCAAGATCAGTCGTGATAGCGATGTGGTGGAACTCACCGCCCAGCCGATATTCGAGTACGGGCAGAAAGTGAAGTCGCTCAAGGTGGTGCGCAATGACGGCACCTATGCCGGCAAGGACATCGGCGAAATCCTGGTGAAGAAAGGCGAGATTGGCTACGTCACCAGCATCGGCACCTTTCTCCAGCAGTTCTATATCTACGGCACCGAGTTCATCGAAAGCGGCAACCGGGTCGGCATGCGCGGCAAGGAGCTGGAAGCCACCACCGATTCCGTTTCATCCGCCATCGCCGACGCTGCGACCGACGAGGCCGCAAGCCAGCCAGCCGACCATACGGGAGTGACAGCATGATCGAACCACGCGAAGCGAAATATCAGTGGGGCCAGCGCATTCTGGCGACGGTCGACATGTTCAACGACGGCAGCTATCCCGATCGGGAACCGGGCGCCTTGCTGGTGAGTAACGGCACGCCGGGCGAAATCGTCAACGTGGGCTACCACGAGGAATTCAACTTGCCGGTCTACATGGTCGAGTTTCAGGAGAGCGGCGTGGTGGGGTGTCTCGAGGAAGAAATCGCGCTGGCCTGAGCGCGAGCGATCGGGAGCGGAAGGTGGCAAGCCAGGCTGGTGGCATGCATCCGAACGATGTGGATCGCAAGCGCATCGAACGGGCGCTGGCTACACGGGTGCGCTACCGCTACGTCAGCCCGGACGTGCAGGCGGACGAGGCGGGCTACCGGATCCAGAGCCCCTGTTGCTCGCGCAATGTCGATAAGGCGGGCGGGATGATCGATATCGCGCGGCTGGAATATGTCGCCGATTCGGGGGCGTGGCGTTTGTACCGCAAGGACCATGCGCAGCGCGAATGGCTGTTTTACAAAGAGTTCGGCGCCTTACACGCGCTGCTGCAGTTTTTGAATCGCGACCCGGATCGGAGCTTTTGGCAATGACGGAACTGGACACCCGCATTTATCTGGACAACAACGCCACCACGGCGCTGGCGCCCGAGTGCGTGGACGCGGTGCTGGCCTGCCTGCGCGACGCCTACGGCAACCCGTCCAGCAAACATGCCGTGGGCGAGCAGGCCAAGGCGCTGGTGACGCAGGCGCGCGTAGCGGTGGCGCAGATGCTGAATGCCACGCCCGCCGAGATCGTGTTTACCGCCAGCGGCACCGAAGCCAATCACCTGGCCATACTGGGCGCGCTGGCGGCGCGCCCAGGCAAGCAGCATGTGGTGGTCAGCGCGGTGGAGCATGCCTCCACCCTGAGTTTGCTGGCGCACCTGGAAGCGGCGGGCGTGCGTACCACGCTGCTGCCGGTCGATCGCGAAGGGCAGCTCGATCTTGCAGTGCTGGCGCAGGCGATCACGCCGGATACCGCACTGGTGTCGCTGATGTGGGCCAACAACGAAACCGGCGTGCTGTTTCCGGTTGCCGAAGCAGCGCAGCTTGCCCGTTCCCGCGGGGTGCTGTTCCACACCGATGCGGTGCAGGCGGCAGGCAAGTGGCCGCTCGACCTGGCGCAGGCGCCGGTCGACCTGCTGTCGCTGGCCGGACACAAGTTCCATGCACCCAAGGGGGTGGGGGTGCTGTTCGTGCGCAAGGGCTTGAAACTGCAACCCATGCTGTTCGGGCATCAGGAGCGCAGCCGGCGCGGCGGTACCGAGAACGTGCCTGCCATCGCCGGACTGGGCAAAGCCTGCGAGCTTGCGATGCACGGAATGGCGGCCAAAGCCGGGGCGATGGCGGCCTTGCGGGATCGCCTGGAGTCGGGCCTTTGCCTGCGCATTCCGTGCGTCCGCATCAATGGCGGCGAGGCCTTGCGGATCGGCAACACCAGCAGCGTGCGCTTCGGCGAACTGGCGGCGGAAGCGATTCTCGACAAGCTCGACCGTTCCGGCATCTACGCTTCGTCCGGCGCGGCCTGCACCGCCGGCGGCAGCGCGCCGTCCCATGTGCTGACGACCATGGGGCTCTCCGAGATGGAAGCGCTGGCGACGGTGCGGTTTTCGCTGAGCCGCTACACCACCGAAACAGACATTGACGACGTGATTGAGGCTCTGGCTTCAATCGTCAAACGCATGACCGCCGAGGCGGCTTGAACGCTCACCTAACCGTAGCTCACCTAACCGTAGCTCGCCTAACCGTAATACGTACAAGGAAACACCATGAAAGTGATGCTGAGAAAAGACGCTAAGGGAATCCTCTCTGCCTACATCCCGAAAAAGGATCTGGAAGAGCCCATCGTGTCGATGGAACAGGCCGACATGTGGGGTGGCATCGTCACGCTGGCCAACGGCTGGCGCCTGGAGTTGCCGGCGATGGCAGCGGAAACGGCGCTGCCGATCACAGTAGAAGCACGTCGGATGGGAGAGTAATCATGATTAGCGCGGACGATCTGGTACGCATCGATGGCCTGCTGGCTACGCCGGCAGCGGGCAGCAATCCGCTGACGGATTTTCGCGGCACGTTTCCCGGCTTGTCGCTGACGCGTTGCGATGCCTTCGACATGCGCGACGAGCAGGCGTTTCGCGAATACCCGGCCTTCAACCTGTATCTGGTGGATGGCCGCGATCACTGCTGGCACATCACGCAGGACATGAATGCCGCAACCGGCATCGTCGTCGCGGCACGCACCTAAGCTAAGGAACCCTCATGGAACCAGGCTGGATTCCCCTTTCCGATCCCGACATCAGCCAGCAGGAGCTGGATGCGGTGCGCGACGTCCTCACCGCGCCGCGCCTGAGCCAGGGACCGATGGTCGCTGCCTTCGAGTCGGCCTTTGCCGGCTACACCGACCGCAGGCAGGGCGTGGCCGTGGCCAGCGGCACCCTGGGTCTGCTGCTGGTGCTGAAAGCCATGGGCATCGGGCCGGGGGACGAAGTCATCGCCTCGCCCTACAGCTGGCATCAGATCGCCCATGCCATCGTGCTGGCGGGCGCCACCCCGGTCTTCGCCGACATCGAGTACTGGTCGGGCACGCTGGCGCCGGACAAGGTGGCGGCCAAAATCACGCCGCACACCCGCGCCATCCTCGCCGGCAATACCAACGGCCATCCCGCACCCTGGATGGCCTTGCGCGAAATCGCCACCAACCATGGCCTGCGGCTGATCGAGGATTCAACCGAGGCGATCGGTTCGACCTACCAGGGGCGGCGCGTGGGCGGCTTTGGCGATTGCGCCGTATTTGATTTTTCCCAGCCGTCCGCGCTCACCTGCGGCGAAGGCGGCATGGTGGTGACGGACGATGCCGAACTAGCCAGCAAGCTGCGCTATCAGCGCAGCCGCAAGCTCGACGAGCGTTTCTCCGTGGTGATCAGCGGCAACGTGCCGCATCAGGCCGGCATCAGCGAGCTGACGGCGGCGCTGGGCCTGACCCAGTTGCAGCGCATCGACCAGATACTCGACCGGCGCAAGCAGGTCGAGCAGATCTACTACGACTACGTCAAATCATTCGAAGGCATCAAGGATCCCTACATCGGGCCGGACGTGACCGAAGTGCACTGGTTTCTGTACTTGGTTCATCTCGGCACGCGCTTTTCCAAAAGCAGCCGCGATGCCATCGTCAACGACCTGCATACCGAAAAAATCGAGAGCGCGGCGTATTGCCAGCCCCAGCATTTGCAGGCGTTCTACACCCAGCTGGGCTATCGCAAGGGCGATTTCAAGGTCACCGAAAAAGTGGCCGATCGCATCATTGCCTTGCCTTTCCACGCGCATGTGAACGAAGCCCAGGTGGGCTTCATCGTGCAGACCGCCAAGGACGCCTCGATCAACATCGGCGCGGGTGCGGCGATCTACTAACCATGTGGGCAACTTTGAAATCGCAACGTTTGAAACCGTCGCTTTGATTGACCGAGTTGCCCATGACTTATATCCGAATCAGCAAACATCCAAGGAGTAATGCAATGCCCATGTTAACCATCAACCCGTCCGGCACGACCGTCCCCTCCACCGAGGGCATGAGCATCCTCGAAGCCGTGCTCGCAGCCGGCGTGAAGATGCCGCACAAATGCGAAGGCAAGGCCGAATGCGGTTCCTGCCATATCTTCGTCGTCGAAGGCCGCAAAACCCTGTCCAAAACCCAGCGCGCCGAGAATGAAAGACTCGATGCCATCGTCGGCGTCAGCTCGAACTCGCGCCTGGCCTGCCAGGCCAAACTGGGCAGCGAGAACGTGACGGTGGAATTGCTGGACTGACACTGAACGTCAAGGCTATTAAATTCATTCAAGGAGTAACACCATGGAAAACGATCAAGTCATGATTCACGTGCGCTTTGCACCCAACGGCACGGTGGCCTCCATCGGCGAGCGTCCCGGCGCGCTAAGCGAGCAGGACTGGTTCAATCTGCTCGCCCGTTCCACCACCGACAGCTACGAGACGCTGTCCGGCGGCCGCGCCCTGTTCCGCTTGCCGAAGCTGCAGGTCGACCAGCTCAAATCGTCAGCAGCCTGAGGAGAGACCATCATGGACAAGACCGACACCCTGCTGAACGAGATCATTGCGCACCTGGAAGTGGGCGGCATCGTCCCCTATCTGGGGCCGGGGGTGCTCGATCTGGTCCCGGGCGGCAGCCCCGTGCCGAATTCGCCCGAGGCGCTGGTGCAGCAGCTGGTGGCGAAATCCAGCGTGCCGCACAAGATCCGCGGCAACCTCACCGCCGCTGCGCAATACATCGAGAATTTCAAGCACCGCAAGACGCTGGTGGGGCATATGACGGAAGCCTTTGCCCCCGATGTCCCCCCGACCTTTCTGCATCACTTCCTGGCGGGCATCGCGCGCAGGCCCCTGCTGATCGTCGACGCCTGGTACGACAACGCGATGGCGACGGCGCTGCAGTCGCGCCTGCAATCGGGGCAGATGCAAGGGGTCAGCCAGTCTGAGCATTTCGGTACCTGGGTGCATTATTTCCGGCCGGATGGGACGCGGACGGATCCGTTCGAGGCCGACACCTGGGACACCCTGCTATACAAGCCCATGGGTTCGATTGCGCCGACCAGGAATTTTCTGGTATCCGACACCGATTTTGTCGAAGTGCTCACCGAGATCGATATCCAGACCCCGATCCCGGACATCGTGCAGCAGTTGCGCGCCGATCGGCATTTCCTCTTTCTCGGTTGCCGTTTCCGTACCCAGCTGGAACGCACCTTCGCGCGCCAGATCATGAAGCGTTCTTCCGCTACCCACTGGGCGGTACTGCCGGGCGAATTGAGCCGCAACGAAGCCCGTTTCCTGACGGAGCAAAACATCAAGCGCATCGATATGCCGCTGGACGCATTCGCCCGGCTGCTAGTCGGCGCAGGGCAAGCGGAAAAGGTGGCCGCTGCCGCCTGACGCGGTGTTTTCCAACGGAATCGGCTCCGCCCGTCTCAATGGGAAGCCTGCACGGCTGACATCGCCCGGCCCGTTTCAGGCCAGGGCGGGCATCGTGAAGCCACATTTTTTCGTGAGCGGCAGCGCGCGGCCAGGAAGGGCCATTGGTCGAGCAGAAAATCTAGACGAATGAATGCCTTTGTTCCAAGGCTCCCGAGATTGATTGCCTTCCATGTCAGACTCCTTCGTGGTTGATGGGAGTCTGATTGTCTTGCCGAGTCGCGGACGGCTGCTTTTAGGGGACGGACAGGTTGGATGCGTGCAACCGGCCAACAACGGAAGCTTATGCCGATAGGAGTGAACGTCCTTCAGTCGACTAATGCAGACGTTTCGTGAGAGAACCAGCGCAATTTTTCTTGCTGTATGTGCCATATGTGCATAATATTAATGCCAAATGGCACTAACAAAGGATTGACCATGAATCTCACCGGTGAACGCAAGGCGACTGCCACCAAGCCTCGCGCAGAGGTCAAGAAGGCCGCTCCCGCAAAAGCTGAAGCGAAAGCTGCGCCCGTGCGGAAAACTGCTTCGCCCGTGCGAAAAGTCGCTGCGCGCTTACGGAAAGTCGCCGCCCCTCAGTCATACAGGGTTGCGGCGGTGAGAAAGGGCCGGGCTGTCTCGGCAGTATCGCTCCTCGGCGTAACGACGAACGAGAACAAAGAGTTCCTAACCTGGATGGAGTGGGTGTCCGTAATACGCCAAGGCATCCCTTCTACCGCAGTAGATTCGCTCATAGAGTTTCTGTCCATCTCGAAGACCGAGTTTTCGGATGCCATCGACATTCCCTTCCGCACGCTTGTCAGGCGTAAGGGAGAAGCACTACTGGCTAGTGACGAGTCGGCAAAATTGGTTCGCGTTGCGCGCGTGATCGAACGTGCGGAGGATGTCTTTGAGGATCCGGATGCTGCCCGGGTGTGGCTGAAGTCCGCGAACATCTCTCTATCCGGGCAAACACCCATGTCTCTGCTCGACACCGAGATCGGTGCGGAATCAGTCATGAATGCCTTGGGGCGGATCGAGCACGGCGTATTCGCCTGATGACGACGGTTTGGCGCATCGTCACCGCAAGATATGCGGGCACGGCCTTCTCTGGAGAAGGCGCCCGCCTCTACGGTGGACGTTGGAACCCAATGGGTGTGCTGATGGTGTACACCGCGAGCACTCAGGCGCTCGCTACCCTGGAGTTGCTGGTGCAGGACAGCAAACTGGCGGCCAACTACGTCATGGTCCCGGCCATAATCCCTGCCAGAATGAAGATCGAGCGGGTCAGGCCTGAGGATCTACCAGAGGGCTGGCGGAATTCAGAATCAAGGGAACAGCTTCAGGCCATAGGCGCCGACTGGATCAAGCGGCACTCAAGCGCCGTTCTGGCCGTTCCAAGTTCAGTCATTCCGGCAGAAACCAACTACTTGTTGAACCCGCTGCATCCTTCATTCAAAAAAATCGAAATGGGCGAAGCCCAGGAATTTCTGACAGATCTCAGGTTGCCTCGTACTTGATTCCGTCAAAGGCTGTGCGGCTTTTAGTGGGTCGATAGTCGTCATTACTTTTTTAATCCAAATCGCTCCATTGAAATACGGGGCCGTTAAATCTCATTCTGCCGTCTGCAACGGTTCCATTCCCACTCTGCGCAGCAGGCGCAGGCATTCGATGGTCGCGGCCATGTCCAGCGCGCTGAAATCGTCCAGCGTCTTGAGTTGCGGCCTGGCACCTGCGGCCAGGAGCTTTTCCACCACCGCGTGTTTTCCGGTTGAGGCGGCGTACATCAAACAGGTGGCGCCGTTGTCGTTCTGGTGATCCAGGGAACTACCGGCGCGGATCAGCACGTCCAGGGTGTCGAGATTCGCGACCACGCAGGCCAGCCAGAGCGCGTGGTTGCCGTCGCCATTTTGCGTGTGGGGTGATGCGCCTGCCTGGATCAATTCGAGAACGATTGCGGTGTCGCCTGCTTTGCTGGAGCGCATCAGTGGCGTCATGCCGTGTTCGGCTACAGCCTCGAGATTGTTGCCGGGATAGCCGTGTTGCTGCAGCCAGTGTGCAAGTTTTGGACTGAGCACGGGCGATGCTGATGTTGGGTGCAGTTGCTGCCAAGCCTCGAACCCGCCATCCAGGCTATAGATTTCTTTAAAGCCGAAATCCGCGAATATCTGTCCGTAAATCTGGCTGGCGTTGCCGTGGTAGCAGACCAGCAGGATCGGCGTGATCTTGGGCACGCTGAGGAGGGTAATGTCCAGGTTGTCGCCGGACAGGGGGTGCGCGTTTGCGATGTGCGCCAGCTCGAAGCTTGCTGAATCGCGCGAGTCCAGAACCAGCACGTTGTCGCGTGCGAGCAGCTGGCTGGCGGTTGCGGCATCGATGCGCCGGAAGCTTCCTTCGGTTTTCATGGATCTATCTCCTTGCCGGCGGCCGCTACGCGGTCCGGGTAAGGTGGCAGGGTGGTGATGCGTGTATCGCTGAGCGCGCGTCCCACGGTGAAGTGGTAAAGCGACTGGAAGTGTCGGCCGCGCAAGCCGAGCAGTTCGTGAAAGGCGTCGTCGAGAAAGCAGCCGATGCCGGTGCCGCGCAGCGCCAGCGTTTCTGCCTGCAGATACAACACATGGCCAAGCAGGCCCGCTTCCCAGTGCAGTTGGCGATAGCGCCAGGCGTCTTGCCGGATGACGGGTTCGAATTCCGCCAGCATGCCCAGCGCAAAACAGCTGTCGGCGGCGATGGCCTGCTGACAGCAGACGACGCGGGCAAGCTTCTGCCACTTGCCAGCCTGCAGGCTGAACAGGGGCAGCTCCGTGGGGCTGCCCTCCACCCGTTGCCACTCGAGTTCGTCGCTCAATTCCGCACGCAGTCGCGCTTCCGCTCCAGCCTCGCGCACCAGGATGTAAAGCCCGGCGGGTACGCCTTCCACGCGATGGACGAAAAACACCGGGTGGACCTGCGGCGTGTAGTCCCAGATATCCCACGGCAGATGTGAGCGGGGAAGCAGGCTGTCGACGAGGTGATAAAAGTCGGCTGCGGCCATCGAGAACTGCGCGTCGAAGCGCTGGGCGCTGCGCCGCCCCCGGATCACTTCGGCCGTAGGCAAATGGGTGGCGGAGGTTCCGGGTGGGTAATCCTGACGCCGCGTCTCGACAGCCTCGTTGCGATGGCTTTCGGTGGCCGACGCGACTTCGTCGATAACCGGCCAGTGGTACATGGGATGCGGGTCGAGGAGGTTGGCCTGGCCCATCCAGCGTGTGTGAGCGGCATCCCATGGGGCCGGCTCGACCGGCGCCTGCGGCTGCGCCGGGCTGATGCGTTGTGTTGGGTTGATGAGCTGCAGCAGCAGATCCGGTTCCTCCCGCTCGGCAGCGGCGTAATCGTGATCGCGCCCGGTGCCCAGCAATGCCGTCAGGCGCGGGCTGCCGCAGCTTGCCACCAGGCGCACCTGCCAGCCCAGCAGGCCGGCGGCATAGCGCAGCGCGGCCAGCGCGTGTCCGACATCAAGCTGGCAATAGCGGAAGGCGCGTTCGCCGTATTTCCAGGCTTCGCGCCAGTGGATCGAGGTCAGTCCGATCCACAGCCCGGACGGGTGCGTCGCAGTGGAGTCGCAGCGTTGCTCCAGCGCATGGCTGCGGCTGGCATAGTGGTACAGGCCGTCGTCCAGTCCCTGGATGCCGTGTGCAATCACGTAGGCTTCAGTCGGATGCAGATTTCCGCTCGACGGATTGCAGCGCAGCGCCCAGCGATCCGGCCCGTATTCTTTCCAGGCCGACAGCCCCAGCGACAGTTCCAGCAAAGCGCCTAGCGAATCGAGCGAGAGGGCGGGGGAATGCATTTTTTCTGGCGTGCCTGTTTCGCCGCCAGCCAGGGCCATCCGGCTGGCGCATAGCGGCAGGCGGATGGACGGGCTGGCCTTGAAGCTGCGGAAGGGGTCGGGCTGGCTGGTCCAGTCCAGCGTCTCCGGGCCGGAGGCATAGCGATCCGGCCGGTGCTTGGTGCGCTCGTGGTAGTCGAACGCGACCTGTGCGCGCGCGCTGTCGTGCGGCTCGCGGGTTGGAGGCGTGGGGCACGGCGTGGCGGCCTGCGGGCGTGAACACTGTTCCAGGCTCCGCGGCGCGTCGCGGTTATCCGCTACGCCCAGCCGCTGTTCGATCTGCGCCGCGTCGAATCCCGCCAGACGCCAGCCATCTGCCTCGATCAGCGGGCGCCGGATCAGCAATGGATTACTCAGCATCAGCTCCAGTGCAGTCTGGGCGTCGATGCGAGCGGGATCGATTTCGCCAGATTTCAGCTGCGGCGCAGCGCGGTTGAACCATTCGGCAACCGGCAGGGCGGCAAAAAAATCGCGTAGCCGCGGCGCGGTCCATGGCTCGCTCAAAATGTCCCGTGCGATGACCTGGTGGCCGGCATCGATCAGCAGTCGCTTCTGGCGTGCGTTGGTCGCACAGCCCGGTTTTTCGTAAAAAATAAGCGTGCTCATCCGGTGTCCTTTTTTGCGTTTTTCGCGAGCTTGAGCAACGCTTCAGTTTGCACCTCGATCCGGTTCCTGACTTCCTTGTCCAGTCGCTTCAGCCAATACCCCGGAATGCCGGAAACCCCATAGGCCGCGCCCGCCAGTATGCCGGCCAGTGCACCGTTGGAGTCTGCATCCTCGCCGCGGTTCACTACCTCGGTCACGCAGGATTCGAAGCTGTCGGTAGGGAAAAAGGAGTGGAGAACGGTTTGGGTTGTGTCGACGATGTAGCCCGATGCGTGTTTGGGATAGGAGTCGAAGCGGAACAGCGGAAACTCGCCGATCAGGCGATTGGCTTCCGCGCGGCAGCCCTTGATGCCGCTGCCGCGAATCAGGGTTTGAGCCATTCTCCCGAGCGCCAGGGTCGCGGCGTCAGACAAGGGGTGGTGATGGGTGAGATGACATTGCTCGCGGGTTGCCTGGGTGAATGCGTCATCGTCATGCAGTGTCGCCAGCGCCAGCGGCAGATTACGCATGCAGGCGCCGTTGCCGCCATCGCCCTCGTTGGGTGGCCCTGCCAGCGTGCCGTCTGTCATATAGCGCTGAATGCCACGGCGGCAGGTGTTGCCCACATCCACCGGCCGCGTCTTGAGCCAGTCCGCAAAGGCATTGGCGGCGGCAGCCGCGTTCCAGCTGCCGCTGTCGACAATCGATTGTCCGAGCACCAGCGACATCTGCGTATCGTCGGTGACCTGACCCGGCTTGAGCTTGAGCCAGCCGCCGCCGATCATGTCTCGATGCATGCCATACGCGTGCTGGATTTCGGCGGGCGTCATGTATGCAACCGTTGCACCCAGGGCGTCGCCGACGGCAAAGCCGAGATAAGCGCCCAGAGCACGTTCGTGTATTTCATCGCGAATCACGGGTCGCGGGTCATGAGCAATCGACCGTGACGCGATAGCCGTCGCCCATCATTGAGGCATTCCGCTTCGCCTTGATTGCATGGCACGCCAGCGGGGCAGGGACGCCCGCGGCAGAATGGCGGTGCGTTCATTGGACATGAATCGGAATCAGCGCCTGCCTGCGGCCCAGCAGGCCGTCCACTTTCCTGCGCGCATTTTCCACGGTCAGCGGCTTCACCAGCAGGCCATCAATACCTGCGCTCTGGCACGAAGCCACCAGCGGGTCCTCGCGGGTGTCGGCGACCAGCAGGATCTTGGCGCTGGTCAGGCGCGACCGGATCAGCGGCAACACCTCCATTCCGCGCTCGCGCACGACATCGATGCCCAACAGCAGCAGGTCGGGCTTCCACTCGATACTCTTGTCGAATGCTGCCTCGAGGCTGGGTAGGTCATGGGTTTCATTCTCGTCGTGCAACATGAACTGCAGCGCCATGCGCGTGATGTCGTCGTTGGCCACCACGAACAGGCGTTTGTTGTCCACCGCCCTTGCGCTCTCTACGCCGATTTGCATCGCATTTCTCCCCGGATCTGTCACTGGAAATCATTCCACAGCAAGAACTGTTCCGTTTGCCTATTCCACGCGGCATGCGGGCTGGCGCGCTAGCGGCGGTCAAATTGCGTGTTGCATGTCGGACAAGGGATGGGCTTATGTAAGGTTTGCGACAGGCGCTGAATGCTTGTCGTGTAGCCAGGTGGCGGGTTGGCGCGGCATGGGCGTGTGGCACGCGGGTTGCTACGCCTGATGAACGAATCGAGGCCGCCATGTTTTTTTCCCGTACCAGCCAATATGCCATTCAGGCGCTGATCTATCTGGCCGCCCAGCCGAGCGGGCAGCGCGTGCTCAAGCGCGAGATTGCCAAGAACCTGGGGGTGCCGTCTGCCTACCTGGCCAAGATTCTTCAGGATTTGGCACGGGGACAGCTGCTTGTTTCGTCACGCGGGCGTGCCGGCGGCTTCACTCTGCGCCCCCAGGCCGCGCAATCCAGCTTGCTCGATATTGTTCTGTTGACGGAAGGACCCCGCGTCGACCGCGAGTGCCTGCTAGGGCTCAAAGCCTGCTCGGATGAAACGGCCTGCCCGCTGCATCGCGAGTGGAAACCCGTCAAGAAGGAAATCCTTGCCAGCCTCAGCAGCGTCACCCTGATTCAGCTTGCACAAGCCGTTCAAAGCGGCCAATACCGATTGGCCGATCTGCCGTTGGCGCTGTCGCAGCGCTGAAGCGCTGCGGCTTGTCCCCTTCTCTACAGCGCTTTGGCCATTTGTCGTGTTTGCAACAAGTGCAAATCAACCGTTTTCCAGTAAAAAAAACCAATTAAATCAAATGTTTATTGATTTTACGCGCGGGTGGCACGGTCGTTGCTCAGTACTGGGCGTGCAGCGAATGTTTTGCCGGATCCGTATCCGAATAAGAAGAAGAAGAAAGGTGCGCAGCATTTGAATCGGCCGAGTACTTGCTGCCAGGGTGAATCGATTTTGAATTTTTAACTTAAGGAGATACACGTGGCTAAATTAAGGCAGATTGCCTTCTACGGCAAAGGCGGGATTGGTAAATCCACCACCTCGCAAAACACCCTGGCGGCTCTGGCCGACCTGGGCCAGAAAATCCTCATCGTCGGCTGCGACCCCAAGGCCGACTCCACCCGCCTGATTCTGCACGCCAAGGCCCAGGACACCATCCTGAGCCTGGCCGCCGAAGCCGGCAGCGTGGAAGACCTCGAGCTCGAGGACGTGATGAAGATCGGCTACAAGAACATCAAGTGCGTCGAATCCGGCGGCCCTGAGCCCGGCGTCGGCTGCGCCGGCCGCGGCGTGATCACGTCCATCAACTTCCTCGAAGAAGAGGGTGCTTACGACGGCATCGACTACGTCTCCTACGACGTGCTCGGCGACGTGGTGTGCGGCGGTTTCGCCATGCCCATCCGCGAGAACAAGGCGCAGGAAATCTACATCGTGATGTCCGGCGAAATGATGGCCATGTACGCGGCCAACAACATCTCCAAGGGCATTCTGAAGTACGCCAACTCGGGCGGCGTGCGCCTCGGCGGGCTGGTGTGCAACGAGCGCCAGACCGACAAGGAACTGGAGCTGGCCGAATCGCTGGCCGCCAAGCTGGGCACCACGCTGATCCACTTTGTCCCGCGCGACAACGTGGTGCAGCACGCCGAGCTGCGCCGGATGACGGTGCTGGAATACGCGCCCGATTCCAAGCAGGCCCAGGAGTACCGCGACCTGGCGCAGAAGATCCACAACAACGCCGGAAACGGCACGATTCCGACGCCCATCACGATGGACGAGCTGGAAGACATGCTGATGGAGCACGGGATCATGAAGCCGGTGGACGAGTCCATCGTCGGCAAGACCGCTGCTGAACTCGCAGCCGAAGCCGCCGCTGCGTAACCGGGTCCCGTCGCCTGTGCGCGCCCTGTTTGCTGGGGCGGGCAAGGGCGGCGGACTCAACAGAGGGAGACCTCTGCCAAGCGTGCCGACCTTTGGGAACGGTGCTTTTCGCAGAGTTTTCCCGGGAACCGGGATGCCGGTGTTCAGTGTTCACATTAATCAGGAGGGCGAAATGAGCCTCACAGTCGAGCAAGTCAAAGAAAGAAACCAGGACCTCATCAAGGAGGTGCTGGAGGTCTATCCGGATAAAACCGCCAAGCGGCGCGCCAAGCACCTGGGCACC
>Ga0180009_10000996_pt1 | contig 35634 bp, 22 predicted proteins | sample OS_PC_MetaG_FD_123537 | JGI IMG/M metagenome (GOLD analysis project Ga0180009, IMG submission 123537) | Groundwater microbial communities from the Aspo Hard Rock Laboratory (HRL) deep subsurface site, Sweden - OS_PC_MetaG | ecosystem: Environmental > Aquatic > Deep subsurface > Groundwater... | reverse complement strand
CATGGACTTTAACGATTTCTGACAATATTACTGACGACACATCCCATCAATCAATAAATCTTATTCAATTAAAATCTATAAAGTTTATTGGGGAAAATTTTGAAAAAATGACAAATAATAGAAGAGCAATTAAAGCAGAGTTAACTTCTTTGTCAAATGAGAAATCTGAATGGTATATTATAAGTCCCCAAAATAGCCTTTATGGTAAAAAAATTAAAATGGGTTTAGAGATGGATCAATATATTCCAATAGCTAATATTAACAAAGTCACATTTTATTTTCCAGAAAAGAAATAGGCAAAGGAGTTAATATTAAAATATCAAACCGTCCTTAAGGTGCCACAAATTTAATTTTCTGCTTTTTGCATTTACCCTCCAGATACAGATCGGTATCATAGTCCCTTATCCTAATAACCTCCAACCACAATTCTGTTCCGCCGGGCTGTTTTAAATAATTATAAAACTTGATGGTTGACTCGAATTGAGGGAACAGGACAATATCTCCTCCTTTAAATCCTGCTTTTTCGAACACTCCACCTTCATTTAAATTGTTGATCATAATTGGTTCTATGGGAGGATTTCTGGATAGATAAGGTGTAGTGATTGTAAAACCATATCTTCTTTCGGTTTTGTTCTGGTACGTATCCAGTAAATAGAAAAATCCTAAAATCAAGCCTCCAAAGAATAAGATTTGCACAAGCCTGTAAAAAAACGTTAGTATGTACTTGATTATAGCGTAGAGTTTAGCTTTGATACGGATAGAACTAATTTTATTAAGGTCATCAACCTGACCATCAGGTGAAAGGGGAGCTTGCATAATTGCCACTCTTCTGGATGACAAAAAGATTATGATGGCTTGTTTCATGCGCATGACGTTATTATTCGGATTTAGAAACAGAACAATTGTGCCACATATTTTAAGATACTGAAATTTAGCGTAATAGTAGTCCTGCCTGATTGGGATCGCGCGAAAATTGCGAGGGCTTATATATTTTCTATAATTTGTGAAAGTATAAAAAACTTTTAGCTGAAACAGGTTAGCATCATACAAACTAAAAACAAAACTAAATAATTTACGTTTATAAAATAAATTATTGTACGTTTGTAACATAAACTATTTTGCAGGAGTAAAAAATCAAACATGCTTAAAGAAGTTTTGAAATCAATTTTTCTTTCACAGCAGGAATGGTTGGTGGAAGAAGATCGGGAAATAACCCGGGATCAGCTTACAGCGTTCACATCGCTTACACCCTTTGGATATATCTTAACGGGAGTAAGACGCTCGGGTAAGACTACCTTATTGAAGCAATTGATGCGGCATCATGGTTCGGTTAACTATTTCAATTTTGAGGACAGCCGGACTGCAGGTTTTGAAGTTAATGATTTTTTGGTTGTAGAAGAACTTTTTTCTGAGCTTTCCGGTACCCCGCAAATGTTATTTTTTGATGAGATACAAAATGTTACCGGCTGGGAACGGTATATCAGGGATGCTATAGACAGGAAAAAGACAGTAATAATTACCGGTTCAAATGCCAGGCTTTTAAGCAAGGAGTTGGGTACCAAATTGATAGGACGACACCTTGATTTTGAGGTATTCCCCTTTTCCTATAATGAGTTCCTGAGGTTTTTCAACCTGCTGCCAGGCCCGGAGTCATTCTCGTCCTTTATCTCAAAAGGGGGATTCCCGGGATTTTTAAATATGGGCAACAAGGAGATGTTATCAACCCTGGTTTCGGATATTCTGGTGCGTGATATTTTTTCAAGGTATAATCTGAGGAACCAGGAGGTTTACCGGATGATCGTACAATTCCTGTTGAGTAATACCGGCAGGGAGGTCTCGTTCAACAAACTGAAAAATACCTTTGAGGTTGGTTCGGCTTCTTCTGTAATGGAATTTCTGAATTATCTGATGGATGCTTACCTGATCTTCCTGGTGCCGAGGTACGATACTTCCCTGAAGGTGCAGGCAAAGAATCCGCGTAAAGTATATGGCATTGATCAGGGGTTGGTCAATTTTTCCTCCGTTTCCGGATCTCCTGACCTGGGAAGATTACTGGAAAATACCGTGTATTTAAACCTCAGGAGGACCAAAAACGAAATATGGTATTTTAAGGGCAAAAAAGAATGTGATTTTATCTGCCGTGAAGAAAAAAACAGGTATTCGGCTATCCAGGTTTCCTGGCAGCTTGGCCAGCAAAACGAAAAAAGGGAAATCGAAGGGCTGCTGGAGGCCATGAACCGGTTAAACCTCTCCGAAGGTACCATCATCACTTTTGACCAGGAAGATCAGCTTGTAAAAGAAGGAAAGACCATCAACCTGATCCCGGGATGGAAATGGATGGGAACATGATAAATTATTAAGATTTCTATTCCCTGGAAACAAACGGATTAAATTTCAGCCTTTCTCCACATTTAGGGTGTCCAATGTCAAACTTTCATCACCTTCAGGTTACATGGATTCACAAAGATCCAGGTGCGTATGGTCCATCTGGTTTTTGTTCCGTTTTATTACATCCGCGGCTTTGCAGAAAAACTCCACAAACTGCTTGTCCGATAAACCTTTTGCCCATAATAGTACTTCCAGGTCGGTAATTGTTATTACTGTTAGATGGTTATGTAAATTCCCATGATATTCAAATAGTTATTTTTTTCCTGAAAATACATAAGCCCAGTTAATATCTGTGGCTTTTTTTAGTTCCTCCCGCAAACGTTTAAAAGTAATATTAGTACGGATCATCTTTGACAAAGGAACAACATCTGCATCCGGGAGCAACAGTTTAATTTTTTGCGCCCCTGTGGAATTCATTGAATGCACAATAACCTTCGGATTTGTTATTTTGGATTTTGCAATAAATTCCGCTACGGCATCACCTTTTCTTATTCCCGCAAGGTCGTAATCCAGCGAGATTAAATCGAATTGATAAACCTCCAACAGCCGTATGGCCCGCTCTGCAGTATGCACCATTATCCAGGCATGATCTTTATAAAGATCTTTAAGTATCTTTTGTCTTTCTTTGGTATCTTCTACTATAAGTATTCTATATACTGGTAAATTCATCTTTATTTCTTCTTTCCGTTTTGCTATCAACTTTTGCCCTCAATTATTTTTGAATACCGGTCCATTATAATCTCCCCCTGCAATAAACGGATTAAACTTTAGTTTCTCTTTGCATTTTGGGCATTCTAAAAGCAGGCCGGGGTGTTCCCAGGCTTCATCGGGGAGTTCGAGACAGGGGGATTGATCAGGTACTAATAGATACTTTTTCTTAATGGAATCAAGGGTTGCCAACTTACTTTTGTTTCTCCATAGCATTTTGAATATATCCGAGCAAATTCCTGAAACTGACATCCAATGAATGGCCTGTGATCTGAATATTCTCCCTTGATCTTAATCCTACCGGCAGATCAATGGGGTTGATGTTTTGAGTCAGGGTAAATAATTCACCTTTTTTATGTTGCGACAATAACAACATCTGAAAGGTTCTCCATTCATAATCAACCCAACCGGATTCGAAACACTCGATATCTGACCCTATTAATACAAGGCAAACAGACTGTTCCAAAGCGCTGTCAATTGCTTTGGAATATTCACTTGTTCCTAAAAATTTAATGCTTTTACTGCTGCAAAATACATTATAGTTATTCTTCATCAGGAAATCGTACAATAATTCTGCTATGGCCTGGTCCTTTGACTTGAAACTAATAAATATATCAAAACAATCTGACCTGCCTATTGTTTTCGGCTTCTGCTCAGACTTTACTATCAATGAATCAATTTGGTTTTTTTCATCTTTTAACCAATCCTGATATTTTTTGGCAACTGCGCGGGTTATCGGGCAAAGGTCCAGATCAGTTTTTAATTCAACGGATTCGAGGTATTTGGCATGCTGTTTTTCTGTTCTGAAATCACTTTTAAAATGTCGTTTTAAATATTGACTTTTTAAAATCCTATCGAATTCCTTTACTGAATATCTTTCTCCGCAATAATAAAAAAACTCAGGCTCAAATCTATTCAAATGAAGGTTACTAAGAAACTTCTTTACCGGGAAAAGTCCAATTATCCGATCCAAAATAAACCCTTCTGAATGCCCATTCTCCTTTCTGATAAATCCAACTTCACCATCGTAAAGACTAAATTCCCCTTTTAGATTGATCAGTGCAATCTTATCTATTTCAATGGCATTGTCTTCAGGGGTTATATTCACCCAAAACCCATCATGAACATATTGTTCTTTTTCATATTTTAGTTTGAGTATATCATTTCCTTCAATCCATTTCAAAGGGATTGATTTTCTTTTATACTTTGAAAGATCATATTTGACCAGTTTCTTATTCCATAACTTCAAAGCTGTTTCCTGTGTGCCACTCATCGTATATTCATTATCAACATCAAAAATGTACAGAATCATATTTTCATGATCGGCAATGATAAATTCTTCACTAAATTCACGATAAACAATTCTTAAAGGATTTCTGATATCATCCATATTATTTGCAGCCCCGTTTGCAATGTTCCAGCCTACAGGGAAAACAGCACGGTAAAACAGGCAGAAGTAGTCATGTCCATTGATCTTCATAATGGGTAATACCCCACCATTGGCATAACGAAATGGAAATGATATGCTGTTAAAGTTGTAAGAAAGTATGTGAGGATCTTCTTCGAACTTTCTAAGCTGGTTAATTATCGGATTCTTCTTACCCTCCTTAAATCTATCAACTAAAAAATCGTTTAACTGATGCCTGGCTTTGGGATCCCTGATAGCCATGGTATTGTTTTCTACTCTGAATTGCAAGCACTTACCATTTTCATGGCGTGAAAGTACAAATTCATCAACCAACACCTGGATAAATTCATCATAAGAGTCACCGAACCGATGAATAAAGGGTTGTGATTTCAGGTTATTTGTTTTCATTTTCTGAATTTAGTATTCAATTTTAGTCAGCCTTGTTGAATATTGCAAATCTTGTGAAATTAAACCTAATAGGGTATGATTTTGAAGGAATTCCAGATTGTTTTCAATAAACCGCCTCAACATGACATATTGAATGCCTCCAACTTCCTTATTGTTGAGAAGAACATCTTTTTGTATTGCGTTGATTGTTCCCTCACGAACCTTACGTTCATTGCCCGAATCGGCATAGGCAATGATTTTATACCAGCGAAGATAACTCTCTTCACGCTCATCAATAGCTTGTGACTCGTCAATTTTAAGGATTATGCTAATGTATCCCTCTCGGTCATAGCGCTGGGTGGAACCCTCCTGGATTCTTTTAAGAATTAAAAGGCGTAGGTAAAGCTGAGCTATTCTTCCTACAGGTCTTTTAGTTTTGTCATCGATGCCTTTAACAGATTCAACAGCTTTTTCAAGGTTTTCAATTGAATTCTTCAGTTCTAAGGTTGACTTTGTAATATGCCATTTCCACAAATGGAGGCCCCCAATACTATTATATAAACTGAATATTTGATATGGGTTGTTATTTTCAGATTTAACTTTACTCTGTGCTATTTCGAGACCCATTTTCATCTTTTTCAATCCTTCATCAGCTGCTACTTTGGAATGGTCACGCTCTGAAATAACCGATCCGAATTTAACGTAATCCTCGGGTGTAAATTTATATCCTCCTGGTTTACAGTGCAATTTGTCCAAAATTCTGAAGCTTAGATCATATTGCATTTTGAAGTACAGCAATACAGCTATTTCGACTATCTGCTCACCTTTTAGATCAGAAATCATGCACAGCTCCCCAAGTGCTCTCGCACCAAATAGGCTGTCACCATATTGTTTTATCAGTTCTCCGGGCTCCTTCTTTTGCTCAACCCATTGTCGTGCTGCCATTTCTTCAAAGATCTTGTTTTCAGTATTTTCGGTTTTTGGCATTTCAATTTCGCTTGCTGAAGCCTGGTATTGTTGTGTAGGGTTTTGGCATTCAGGGAACACTTTTTCTAGTAAGGCATGTACAGGACTATCCGGTCTTTTTTCCTTTGCAGACATCAGAGCATCCTTAAGACGGAGAACTACTTCCTCGACAACCTCCCAGTCAATATCTTTTCCATTATACCTATAGAATATTACCCTCGATAATCTTATGTCAAAAGGAAGCTCAGTACCCTCCCGGCACATTAAAATAGTTCCGCCTGGTGATAATACATGCCTAATTCCTAATTCGTAATAAACATTCGGATTTCCCAAGGACAAATCTGCAAGAACGAATGCCCTGTCCCGCAGCTCTTTGAACATTTCAGAATGAATGATGTGTGAGCCTGTTTGCTCATCTGCCCGGATGGGCTCCATGCCGGCTTCTTCTATCGCACGTCGTATCACAATGCGATAGACCTTGTCAAAATCAAAGTAATGATTAGGTTCATCCGGAATGGGTTTAACGCCAAAGGGCATTACTACAAAACACTTATCTTTTGCAATGGCTTTTTCTTCTAATACTGTATTCATGTTTTAACTTATTTGATAAAATAGTATTTCGGTTTGATCATATCGCAGTAAAGGGAATCTTCTTTCGCTATGAATAGCGTATACATCTTCAAAAATCATCAGGCCCAGTTGCTCCACCAGCTTCCTTACATTTGGCTTTTTAAAATTTTCTCCATCCAAATAGAGGGGTTTGGATTGGAAGTAGGAGGCGAGGGTAATATGAACATCTTTTCTTTCCACTTAGTTAAAAGTATGATATATTGATTAAAATTGTTGAAGCCATTCACTAAAAAAAAGCAATTAGCACTGATTGACCAATAAGAAGAATGTATATGGCAAATCATATGCTTGTTAATTATATCAACCTTCCAATTTGCAAATCTTCATTTTGAATTCTTCTGATTTCAATATTATTGGAATTTCATTAATTGCATCAATGTCATACTGTTGTATATCACCTAATTCTGCCCAGGAAACTAAATTGTCGTGTATTTTCATTTTGTCATTCCGTTTTCCATATTTCCATCCCGACAGAAAACGGTCAGCATTCCAGCGGCGATGTTCCATATTGGCTAATTGATCGATTAATGTCTTATTATTAGGGAATGGTGACTCAGGCCTTAGATCATTCATATCGCATTTCTCACAACCAATTGCACGAAGTTTTACATCTATGTGTGCTGCCAGGCTTCGATTGCTTTGCTTGCATTCTTCACTCAACTGGTTCCATTCAGTCATACAAGATTTTGGTTGTGGCTTTTCAATTTCTTCACCCTTTCCCCTTTTTTCTTCATATTTTTTCATTTTCTCTTTGAAGCGTTTTCGTTCTTCCATGAACCACCTGTTATGGAATTTTTCTGCCAGTCTTTCAATTTCCTCTTCAATTATATTATTATAATTACATGCATCAGTAAAAGGATCATAAATATGATATTTGTTTTCAGGTTTAACCCATTCAGGGACGGGGACATTATCCGGTTTACAGATTACTGTGTTAACATCATTGTTGTATATACTCTTGATTCTATTTAGGGTCATGGTTTGTAAAATAACATCTTCATGGCACAGATAGATCACTGAAATCGGTACTTTATTTTTGAATGTATTTATGATTTCCCTTGTGAGAACTTTGGATTTACAGTTGATCAATTCAAGTTCTATCACCTCATTTATGTTCTCATATCGATCGAGGTAATGAACTTTAAGTTGATCCATGTTTTGATCAATAACAGTAAGCTGTGTTTTCTTGTCATGCAGAAAATGTGCTGAACGCCCCATCATTGTTACAAGTGACTGAGCAAATTTATTGAAACCAATGATCAAAATATGTAACGGTGGTGCATTTACATCCCTGACAGGTACAAAAATATCAGGGGCATATTTCTTGAATACCAGTCGTGCAGCAATTTCATCCGCATTAAAAATCCTACCATCAAAATTGTTTTCAGTAATTTGAAACAATGAATATTCCTGAACATTATCGATAATCTCAAAATTATCAACATGAGCAAACGCTCTCAACACTTTTTTTGGGTTACTATTTTTCACCAGTATTTTTGCATTCGAAAGAATGCTGAAGTTTTTTAGATCATTTCCGGTCACTGTAATTAAATCCCTGGCCTCATGTATTCCTGCCCTTATCAATGAGGTATCAATATTGGCATCCTGCCTTATTAAAATACAATGAGTTTGATCATCCGTATAAAAGTGGTCAGTCTCAATGGTCGGATCAATAACAACTACTTGTTTATCGTTATCAACCAAATTTTTTACAACCCGTTTTCCAATTTCGCCATATCCGCAAACAATGGTGTGATCTTTCCATTTTTTAATGCTTTTCATTTTCGATTCATTTTTCCATAGCCTGAAATATGCAGAAACAACCGCCCAAACCAGCGCCAAAGGAAACAACCAGCGGGAGAACCATAACAAGGGATTTTGAATAGCACTCCCAAATTTATCTGTATCATATTCAAATTGTGATAATTGGAAAGCCTGGTATATGGATTGCTCAATCTTTGCCAGATCATTAAATAATCCCTGGACAGGAGCTGATGATCTTAAATTGTCAAGAAAACCGGGCCAGCCAAATTTTTCAAGTATAAATCCAAATATGCCAGATACCAGTGCAATACCTCCAAGGATGATTGGAATTCTATAAATTCTGGTTTTTTTGATTTTTTGCTCCATACTAATCTATGTTTTTTTCGAATTAACATGTTTTATTTTTGCTCATAATAACAGCACTAATACTCATCTCCTCCGGCAATAAACGGATTAAACTTTAGTGCTCATCACAATTATGGAATTTGTTCAGTAGAATGTCAGAAAATCATTTATCTTAATCACGTTCAATTATTTTTACCGATAGGTCTTTGACTTTTGTAATTCTCTTAAAAAATAACTCTTACCACAATATTTCGAGTGTATTTTGATTTGTGCAAGTCTCAAATCAGTTTTTAAAATTATATCCCTCTTTAATATTGATTTTAAGAATAATATCCTTTATATCCATTGAAATGCTTTCAATTGGATAACTTTCTTCTATTTCTTTCTTCATTGATTCTAGCTCAATCTGTTGTTTTTTTGTTACCAAAGCAATATCCCTGAACATTAACAACAATTCAGAGCTTACATTTTTTCCGAAAGCGTTCTTCGTTATATTTGGAGACAATCTTGCTGGTGTATAAGCAAGGATATAAACAAAAACAGCTAAATTCTCAGAAATAATTCTTTGCAAGAGTCTTGTTCTCGGAGGAGTGTTAATGGAAGCTCTTAAAACTCTATAAGCAAGCGATGATCCTTGAGGATGTAGGCTTGTGGTTCTAAATGCGATGCTCTCGATTTCTCTTTTTAAATGTCTTAAAGTTTCATCCTGTGCATTTTTAAATTCGATGATCACGAGTTTTTTATTCTCATGGTTGTATACTGTTAATTCATTATTGGCTATTTCAATTTTTGAAGGGATAAAGGCACCTTTCAAATTCGTATCAAGGTTTATTTTATAATCACTTATCACTGCACCAACAGGAATTTTATGCTTTACTAGTCCTTTTAGGATATCAACATATTCTGGCTCAGCTAAAAATTTTAGCTCAATGAATTTTATGTAAGCAGGAGTATACAAAGGAAGATTTAGATAGCTAATTTTAAAACGTTCACTACTTTGAGAGGCGAAATGGCTAATTAAATTATTCGCTTCAGATAAAAGGTCAAAGCGGGTATATGAGTCTTCCTTGAATGGATCCTCAATTAGTGGTTCTATTTTTGAGTTTCTTAATACATCTAACTTCTTTTTATCGTCCCCCTCAATTCCAGGTTTGATACTTTCAATATTTCGGATAACAGTATTGAATGATTCTGCGATTAACTTATTCTCGTTTATTTTAAAATCATTTTGCTCGATATACCAGTTGTTCAATTCGACAACAATTTGCATTTTTCTGTCTGCAGTATTTAAGTAAAAATATGGCTCATATTCATTGTTAAATTTATAGGAGAATTTCAGGATTTTATCATTTAGTATATTAAGCACAAACTCATTGTCTATTTTCTTTGCATCATCCAGATATTTGCTGGTTTGAAATTCATTCCAGATTTCCTCATCAATAGAATTTAATGAATCAATAATCCTACTTATCTTCAAATTTCTGCTATCTTGATCCATTTTCAATGCAATCTGAAATTGATCTTTTAGTATTTCGTTAATTACTAATTTCTGAATGTCAGATTGAGTTAATGCGGCATAATTTCTTACAAATGACACTTCTTTAACATATTCCAGAATCTCCATGCAATTCATATCCTTGGTATGAAACAAATGATGTCTGTATTTATCTATTATGCTATCATTAAGCTCTGCAAGAAATATTTCGGATAGTTTAATAAAGCCTGCTATATGTTTGAAGCATTCGTTATCCTGAATCATTTGGCCTATCTCCTGGAAATATTCTTTCTGTTCATTTGTAGCCTTGTTTAAATCATCTATAAGAATCAGTTTGTCTTTATATTTTTCACCATAGTATGCCAGCCTTACGGGAGTATCAGCTAGATCATAAGGAAACAGTTTGTAAAACTTCTTTAATCTTGCATATCCTGTATCGAATGTTTCAATACTACCAATTTCTTCCAAAGCCAGCTGAAATTCATGAATCGTTTTTAGGTTTTCGTCTTTAATTTCACCAAAACATTTCCAAAACTCATTAAAAAACTTTGAACATGATAATATTGGATTAATCTTTAGTAAATCTCTGATAATACTAGTGGCACCATCAAAATTGTTAGAATTTACTGCTTTCCTGAATTCTTCTTGCATATTATCGATATCCTTATCTGTTGTTGTAACTGTATTTTTATAAACCCAAGGAAGAACAGGATGTATTGTTCCAATTTTTTTATGGAAAAATATACAGTTCATTTCCGAATTAATACCAAAATAAGGTGTTAGAATGATATCATTTTTCTTGATAGAAACGTTAAAGCTAACATTTGGCTCTAAAAAAGGCATCATATTTATTCCTGCTTTCCTAAGTTGCATATAGATTTCATGCCAAATCTTTTCACGGACCTCTTCATTCCATAGTTTATATAAATCACGAAGTTCTGTAGTTCTGAGAAAAAATGAAGGCCATCCTCTTACTAATGCCTCAAATAATACAGTTTGATTAATTTTTTTGTGAAATGCAACTCTTTGCTGACGCTTGCTTGCATCCCGCTTTTTATTTAACTTTTCAAATATAACTGGTATATTCTCCTGTAAATATATTGGTAATGTTTGAGAGTACTTTTTAACTATCTCTTCTAAAGCATATTGTAAGTTATGCCATAAGTCACTTAATGATTTTGTAGTTCTAGGGTTGTAAATATCTCTTAAATCTATTGATATAACTGGATCAGGAAGTCTGCTGATTACATCCTGGAAAATTTCCCATATTTTTGGAATGGCATCTCTTTCATCTTCATAATCCAGGATAAGTATCTCAATCATTTGAATAATCCAATCAAAATCGTGAAAAATAAAGTAAGGTGCTGTTCTTTCAAACCTATCTTTATAACTTGTTGTTCCGTAGTCTAAATCCTTAATATTCTTTGTATTGCGAGTCCATTTTTCAACGCTGGTTAAAAGTTTCCTAAATTTGTCCTGAATAGCAAAATCCTCAATAACAACTCCTTTTATTTTTGCATTGTCAAAATCATTTCTCCATGATTGATAATACTCTTCTATTTCCTGGAAATCTATGTCTTTTTTCTTTTGTTCCATTGAGGTTGTAGCAGTATAATAGTCTCTGGTTCCAGAATAAGGAATAATACTGGTATTCCATACTTCATCTGACATATTTTCTCTATCCCTGATAAGCCCCAAAAGTTCAAAGATGTCATTAACTATCCATTTCCCATAAACTTCAGCTCTTCTTTTAATATCTTGAATTCTAAAACTGTGAAGTGAGTTTGCATGAAGCTTTAGAAGTTTTTCATAGATTGCCGTTCTGTAAATACTATGATTAATCTTAAATTGAATTGGCTTATTAAAGTTATTTGTTTTAAATTGCAAATAGTCCAAAAGACCAATATTCATTTTATTGTCGCTAATATTACTAATCGTTGCAATCATTTTTGAGCCATTAAACTTCTTGCAAGCTTCAATAGTATTAATTCGAAAATGACTCAATTTTGCATGCCTTTCATTAACAACTTTTACCAGGCCTGTTTTTTGTTCTAAAACTGAAAGATCATTTCGTAGTTGCCTTAATATCTTTTGGTCTTCATTATTGGTATTCTCAGTTTTGATCCATAAGCTTCCCGCTGTAAACAGTTCTAAATTATATGATTTTAGTTGTAGGATAGCTTCAATAAATAATGAAGTAGCTTTTCCGCAAACATAAGAATTAGAATGACCAGCTTCCATTACTTCAATGATTTGGCCTTTTTCATCCGTATAAAACCATACACTTATGTTACTTCCATTTATTAGTCCATATGGTTCTTCAGTCCACTCTAATAGTTGAGGTACATTATCCTTTTCGTGAAATGGAGGCATACCAAATGGGTATCTTTTGCCTCTTATTGAATCGATTATAGTATGGATCTTTCTTACAAGCTTATTCATATATTTGGTTTTAATGGTTTAACTTTATATTTAGAAGTATTGGAATTGCTACCAAACCTTCATTTGAAAAAGTATTTAAGCTAATTGATTCACCGGCATCCAGACGGGTTAATAGGGCATCCTGATTCAGAAAAAATCTGTCACTTATTGTTTCACCATATAGTCGAGGAATAAAGCTTAATTTCTGATCCTCTGACATATACGTTGTTGCAATATCCAGACCTACATTTCTACAATATGAAAGAGTGTTCTTAAGGATTTCTTTATTCCCGGGATTCTCTTCGGAAACTTGAAGAATTACCTTTGTTACTTGCTCATTGAGATCAACGTTTTGCTTCATTAGCTGACCAACTGTTCTTCCAAAATCTGAATTTTCATTCATCTGTTCGGCTAGTGTTACCATTACTTCTGTCATATCTGAATTTGACATCAGGTCTTTAAAATGTTTTAACAGAATATCTGGATCAGGTTCTGTATTATGTTCATTTGGATCAGTTATTCTTTCATAAGATATACGGAGAGCATCACCTTTTAATATTTTATAATCAATATGAGCATCCGTTGGAAAATCTGGATCAGTTTCCAATATTTGTTTAAGAATCTCACCTGCTCTGTCATCTACATCCAGGTTCATTAATGATAAAACATCTGCTTTCACTACATCATTTAAGTCTTCACTTAAACTGTCAATTGTATTATCTGATAAAATCTCCTTCATAAGATTTTGAGCATTTGGACAATCAGACAATGTCAGCTTACTAATAATATCATATTGAATGTTTGAACCAGGATTGTTAGTATAAACATCAACAAGAGCATTAAAACAATCTGAATTATATGCTGATGAATCCAATCCACTTATTAATGCATCTACTACTCCAGACTCTAATTTTATATTACCTGCTTCATTATTAACTATTTCGATTGCCTTATCAATTGAAATACTACCTGAAATGTTAAATGATGGCAGATAAGAACCATCGCCAAATAATCTTTCCATAATATTTGTTATTTGTTTATTGCTATTTTTTTCGTTTAACACACCGAAATCCAATTTCTCTATACTTATGATTTTTATGTCTTCTATTCCGTTTTGCTACATTTCCATTGTCCCAGGTAAGCCATGAAGGACCTCTTACTACTGCTTTTCTTAAAGTACTATCAATATTAACAGGATTGAATTCCGTAGATTCACGATAATAGTTTTTTTCGTAGCCATCCAAACACCACTCACTTACATTACCATTTAGATCAAAGACATTATTGTGATTCGCTTTAAAGGTTCCAACTGGTGATGTAAAAGGAAATTTATCATTTTTTAGGTCCACAGGCTGATAATCTGGGAAGTACTCCAGGATTGAACTGTCTGGATAATTCGTCTCAAATGGAAGAAATTGGTATGTCGAGTTATTCTCAGAGTTTCTTGCAGCTGATTCCCATTCTGCTTCAGTTGGAAGTCTTTTATTCTGACGCTCACAATACAATTTCGCCTCAAACCAGCTTATATTAACAACTGGGTAGTTAGACCATTTTGGATCTGTAAAATAATCCGGCATGTTTGGGAAGTTTGGGTCAGCAGGAATCTGTATATTCTGCTCCTTGCAATATTTCAGATATTCTCCAACAGTAACTTCATTTTTATCAATCCAAAATGGAGATAGTGTAACATTGTGTGAAGGGTTATCTGAATTAATACCTGACTGACCTATTGTTACTAATCCTCCATTTATCATTTCCATATTTTTCATTTCCCTATCTGGATCTGATTTGAAGATATCGCTTATTGGATTCCAGAAATATATAATTGCAGCAGCCAATAGAACAAATAATAATAATTTGACAAGGCCTTTTTGGGGGAAGATTTTAGGATCGACTATTGGTTCTGAGGGTGAAGGGTTCTCTCCTAATGCATTCCTAATAAAACCTAAGATATTCTCTTTTGATTTATTGCTATGAATAAATGCCTGGCGTATACGAAGTGGTCGAGGCAGTTCTTCTATTGACATGCCATCAATATATGAATATATTTGACCAACGGGCTTTCTTAAATTTAATATATCATCATAAAAACTCTCCCATTCAAATTTTACTTGCTCCGATTCTATGTGATCTTTTGAAGTCCCTACAACTATGAGTATGCTTGATGTATCAAGAGCATCATTTATTGCTTTTTTATATTGAGATGTTCCTGTTTTTTTAATAGATTCATTACTAAAAAACACGGTATACCCAGATTCTGTCAGGTAATCATATAGTTCTTTCGCTAACTTACTATCTCTTGTTTGTTTTCCTTTACTATCAAGATTCTTAAATGAAATAAAAATATCGTGTGACATAATAATATATATATGCTATTTCAATACAAATCAATCACCACAAAAAAGGAAATCATTTACTAGAAAGACTTAAAATTGTTCTAATTTATGATTTACCTGCTCCCCTCGGATCAATGCTAACATTAATGTATACTTTCTTTTCCCATCACCGAACATATCCATCTCCACTCCGGAATTATTTCCGGAACAGGTTGCCAGCCATACCGGTTTCCCAGCAATACAAGGAAGTTAGGTTTTGGAGAAAGTTTTTGGCACCTCGAGATCTCGTTTAGACAAATGTCAACCGTTTTCTGGTTCAACTGTGATTCTTCATTCACCCCCCAGCGTAAATCTACTGCCTGGAAACGGGCGCCATTTTCTTCACAAAACTTTTCAAGTCTCGGAAATACATCTTTTTGTAAAATCCATCGCTCCTCTTTCATATCCTTAAAGGTAGAACTTACAAATACACGGAATACTTTGGTTTGTTGTGGCATAATATAATATTATTTTTGTTTCTGCAAGAACTCATCAATTAGTTTTACTATATTTTCAGAAAAATTTTTCTGGTCTTTCAATTCTTTGGTTTTAGCTACTAAGTAATCACCTCCTTGCCTATGGCGATAAACATTTAAGACTCCTTCAACATACTCTTCCGTGCCCTGATCCAATAATTTTAGAAAATATCTTTCCTCTTCTTCAGGATATTTTTTATTTATTAAATGAAAGGCATACAATCTTGCATACCTGTCTGTTTCAATTTCTATAAAAGAGGCTATTGTTTTAAAATCTATTTCTAATGGATATTTGTTCAGAGTCATTAATGTAATTGTCTCTGTTCTGATTTTACTGTCAGGATCTTGCAACAAATCGGATATTTTATCAGAATAATACGTGATTCTAAATTCTTTTAGCGTTTTTATTGCGGTATATCTTATTACTAAGTTAGGATCATCAGTTAGCTCAAAAAGTAATTCGATTATCTCTTTATCAGATTTGTTTGATACCTCAGACAAGAATGTGATTGCATCCCTGCGCCCTACAATTGATTTGCAATGCAATGCAAAAGCCTTGTAAATTTCTGATATTTCATTTTTATTTGAGGGAGAACTTACAGCCCTGAAGTACTTTAAACACTCCAGATGGATTAAATCTGTCTCCCTGGGATGCTTGAATTCAACATTGGCCAATAATTGCACATTGTTCATGCACATAGGTGATCTGTAATACGATAATAATTTTAGCACTTTCATTACCAGTACCGAATCTTCAGTCTCGTCTTCAATGAGATTACATAATATTTTTATTATCTCCGTATCCCTTTTTAATTTTCTTAAATCACGAAAAACAAGTTCAGAATTTTTATCTACTATGTTTGTTGAACCACCACTTCCCGGATAATATCCTCCAGAATGACTGAACCGTAAATCCATATCATCGATAATTTCTCTTACCTGCTTATCGAGGTTAACATCAATAGAGTTAAAATCGGATTTCCTATTTGCCTCAATTTTATGACCTAGATCATATTTACTGTTCTCTTTATTCTTTTCCTTACTTGCTTCTTGTAAAAGTTTTTTTATATTTTCTTCTGCAGGGTTGAAGTTTCGAACCCCCATTACATATCTTCCACCAAAAGGTCCTTCTAATAAGTACTTTCCACTGACAAAATCAATAAGTATCCCCAACTTCTTTCCCTCTACTTCTAAAGTTTTTTCTGTCCAAATTCTCAAAAAATCAGGAAAAATATCTGTATCTAAAAAAATCTCTTCACCTCCTTCTGCTTTGTGGTACTTAACATCTTGTCTTCTTTGCTTTTTTTTACTGATAATGCTTGTTCCTTCGTCAATAGTAGGTAATCGCCAATCGCTAAAACCGGCATAGGATATTGCATTTGATGTAGCTATCCAATTTATGGCCTCTTTAAAAAAATAAGCACTATTAGGTAAATTACTAATCTGCCACATTAATCGAGTCTCACTATCTATAACAACAGACTCATTGCCAAGTTTTAACTCAACAAATCTGCTTTCTCTAAATTCATCCTTTATTTTATATGAATTTTCAGATGGTATGGGTTCTATTTTGATTTCTTTTCTTACGTTTTCATTGCCTGGTGAGGTATTTTCTCTTTCTTTATCGAAACTTTCAGGTTTTGCAATTGCATTCTTATTTTTTTCCGGAGTACCTGATTGTATTTCTTCTGCTTTAGGAGGACTATTTTTACATGATCCTTTGTATTTTATCCTTTCAATTGTTCTTTCCAATGAGGTTAGAATGCTATTTCTGGCTTTAAGAAAATTTCTTTTCGAGTCAGTAAATTCAATTAAAGGAGTTGGATCTCCTGGGATAATTTGGGTCTTTACTAACCAGGATGCTGGATGTCCTGAAGGAAGTGTCCATGGCTCAACTAAAATAGGCACAATCTCTAATGTATTCTCATTATTCCTTTTTTTAATCCATGGAAGTTCGTTGTTTATTATGAAATCAGAATTTATAAAATCCCTGCTAAGTAATAGAATGGCAATATTTGCTGTATCAATTTCATTCTTTATTTTTTCCTCATACTCAACTCCGGGTAGAGTCTTTAAATCAGTATCATACCAAATGCTCACTCCCAACCATTTTAGGCTCTGCTCAATAAATGGGATTAAATTAAATTCGGCTGATTTATCTACCCAAGCAGAATTTTTGTGAGAATAACTTACAAAGATTTTAATTTCGTTATCATTCATAATTAAATCTTTTAGTTTTAATACAAATCAATCTCCAGATAAACCAGCGAATCATTTACCAGCAAGACTTCAAATTGTTCTATTTTATAGTTGACCTGAGACCCTGAAAGATCAGTAGCTACGTCAATATATAGTTCTTTAATTCCATTTGAATCTATGTCATCATAACCGGAAACCGGACCAATATTAAATGCGGTGTCTTGAGTTACTTTTATGATGTTCAATCCCATAGCCCTGCAATAGTTTCCACCAGAAAAATAGGGAAAAGCATAGTAGTTCTCGTAAAGGTATTGCAGGTTTTCGTTTATGTATTCTATGGTTGTTTCAAAGAGAAAATAGCTATTTCCAGTTTTTGATAGTTGGACAAAACATTGGTATTCTGATTCGGATGAATTGTCTTTTAATTCAAAGATGTTAAAGTTGAAGTTTGTAAAATTTTGGGTGTGAATAAGTGTGTTGTCAGTGTTTTTTACTTTATTGCAGTTTTGCTTATTTTGGATATCCTCACAAGAATATATAACCATATAAATGGGAATTATCATTATTGAAACGTGCCATATATTCGTTCGGCTTTTCATCCAATAGTAATTTAAACCAAAGATTTTCAACCCTGTAATAATCTTGTTGACTCTTTACATAATGATGCAAATTGTCAAAATAATAGTTCTATTTTGGATCAGCAATTGAAAACTCTACAATTCTGATCCCTTCCCCAAATATCAGCTCATTACTCAGTTTATCACCTGTGAATATAAACTTCAGCGGGTTCCAATATTTTAGCATTATTTGCAGGGTATTTAAGTCTTCGCGTGATTTGAGTTTGTGTAGGTTGTCGAGAATAAATATTGGATTTTTTTTCTTGCTGAAGTAATGATCAATATAACCGGACATTGCCGCAGCATCAATATCTAACATAAATGGCTTGAAGAAGGGAAGCTCTTCCAATTGTGTATATCCTTTATCAATCAGGAATTGAATCATTTGCTTTATGAATGATTTCATCCCCAGTTCTTGCAATTCGTGATAGTAAACATCCCTGTCTTTTAGTAAACTTTTACCAGTTAACAAGGCCAATGTTGTTTTTCCTGATTGGGGTTCGCCACTGAGAAAGATATGGTCCGTTTTTCCAAGAAAATCAATAACATCCTTTATTTCTTCTTCTCTATCATCAGAGGGAATTAACGTATCAGGAAGTTTAAATAGTTTTTCTTTTACCTTTTCGTCTATGTGGATTTCTTTTTGAACTTTTAATCTGCTTTGAACTGCCTTATACCGGTCATTCCGATTCCCAAAGTTCTCAATGATATTGGCTTCCAGCAATTTTTTGATCCTATCCTGAGCTGTCCGGCTTTCAAATGAAAAGAGATTATCAATATCCCTTCGCATAAATGGCTTACTGCCAAGTTCTGACAATATCTGAACCCATTTATCTTTTTCTTCCTGTTTCCAGGTAATATCCAGGTTGTCAAAAGCTGCCTTAATATCTGGATTTATTGGGACAGTCTTCCCAATTGTTTTGTATTCATTTTCAATTAAAGAAAAGTATTTGTTAAGATTCGAAAGAAATTTTTCTGCATTTGGATCATTTGCATTTATAAGAGCAGCGCGGATAAAATTGTTCAAATCCCTGAAATTTCCAGGCCAGTTTCTTTTTTCTACCAGAGGGATGAGCAAATCAACTATTTTGTGTTTAAGTTGGTAGACTACTTCATGAAAATTTCTATCATTGGAAAGAAAACTATTAACAAAAAAAGAAACTGCTCCAGGTATATCACCCGGACGTTGATCAAGTCCTGGAATTTCAACAACTTGGCCCAGCCTGAATAAAAGTTGGGGAAGCAGATCATCGGGTGAACTATCGGTAGCACCAATGATAATCACATCTTGGGTGTTATAATGTTTGTTTTCGCCAAGCCTTGTGGCTTCACCGGGATCAATAGCCCTTAATAAAAGTGCCTGGACATCTTTGGGGAGATGGCCTATCTCATCTAAAAAGAGTACTCCATTTTTAGCCTCCTCGAATAATCCTTTTCTGTCATTCATGGCACCTGTATAGGATCCTTTTTTATGACCAAACATCTCGCTTCTTGCCATTTCGGATGTGGTGGCAACACAATTATACTTTAAATAAATCCCGTGTTTGGAGTGAGATTTTACAAATTCATCATAATAATATTGAGCAATAAACTCCTTCCCAGATCCCGTAGGGCCAAGTAATAAGCAATTCTGCCCATGCACTGCGTATTTCCTTATCTGATTGTAAATTCTTTTCATTTTAGGGTCTTTAATAATAAAACCCTTAGTAGGCTGATTGCTGTTCATAAGGAATTCCTGCTATTTTCAGGTAAAAATAGCAGGAATTTTCAAATTAACAAATTTTGGTTAATATTAAGATTGCCTTTCACTCAACATTTGTTTGATGAGGGCTTTTCTCATTGCAGCAACGGTTTTTTCCTTAACAAAATGATAGAATGGTGAGTACGGCACCAGTAGTTTTTGGCATAAAGCCAGCTCATGGGCAATATAGGTTAAGGTGTAGTATGCTTTGTGCTCGTTTTTACTATTTACCAGGAATTCGATAAAAGGATGGTTGAGGCGCAATCCAAGTAAGATATCTGTCCCCATAACATCTTGTTTTTTAGTTTTTTCACCTTCAATACTTACGAAATTTGAAACATAATCTTCAGAAAGAGGTTGCCCTTGCTGATTGAACAATCCGGTTGAGATATAGGCCCCTTCTTCTTTTACTTCAAAAAAAGTTGCTTGAATATTCCGTACCGATATCCTAATGTTATTTGAAATGGCTTCTTTCACATCCTTATTTCTGAGAATTTCATTAATTTCGATGATCAACTCAAACTGCTCCCTATCCAGTTTTTTTTCACCTACAAATTTGCAAAGCGGTGTCAGGGCTGATTTACTGACGATTTTTCTTTCCACCAGTTCACTGATCATTTTATTGTCATTTTGTATATAATCCAGATCAACAATATCTTTAAAAATGATGCTGAAGATGCTTTTATAAAAATCGGGAGCTCCATGAAAAGTCAGGCATGGCTCAGGTATGACAATAAAATCATGTTTGAATGCCCCTCCCAACCACCTGAGATTCTTTAGTCTTTCTGAATAAAATAATGGTATACCTTCAGTTAGCGAATGTTTCATTTCTTCAAGTGACATAAGTTCATATTTATCAGAAAGTTTATAAACTTTTGCCTTGGCCAAACTTTTAACCACAGCGTTTTTTATAGGATCTTTACTGTCATATTTTTCAGGATCTGCCAGGTAATCCCTTATTGGATACCGAAGAATGTATTGATTTGCCAGTATCACCTGGCTATCAAATGATCGGTTGAGATGATCATTTAACTTGTCCATCATCATTTTTCGGAGTAAACCAATTGAATAGTCAAAGTTATAATCAAGGTAATAGCTGTCGCGGCTAATTGTCAGCCGAAGGTTATTGTTATTGATGGATGCATTATATCCTTTGATATAGGGAATGCCTTTGGCTTCAAAATCCCTCAAATCGGAGCATATACCATGCCCCCCCTTGGGGAATATTGATAGATCAATGCTCTTGATGTATTCGTATTTGCAAAGTACCGTTATATGCTCATACCAGCCGCTCCTTTCAAGAAAACCGGAAACAGGGCCCTCATTGTATATTTTCAAACCTTGTCTTTTGGCATCTTCCCATATTGATTGAAAAGGTGCGCCATTAATGGTCATTTTGCAGGGATAATACCTAAGGCTCTTTTCTGCATAATGCAGACATTTGTCAACACTTGCATTTCTATCGAACCAAACTTCAATACGGGTACTGTAATTAATTTCTTTTTTTAATATCTGTATATCAATTTTTGGTTTTCTGTTTGGGTCAGTAATGGTAAAGGTCATTTCAACTACCTGCTTTTCGCAAAGGGTTGTTACAACAACTTTTTTTGTGTATAATCCTGGATTGAAAATTGAAAAGAAACCAATACCAAACATCCCTATCTTGCTTGAATCTTTATCCTTATCTGTTCCTCCAAGGGTGAGCAATAGTTTTAGCTTATCAAGGGACAACCCGGTACCATAATCGGTAATACTGATTGTGTTATTTCCCGTTACTATCTCACCTTTTCTCTCTTCCATGGGAATATCAGAAGAGTAACTATCAATATGGTTTTGGATCAATTCTTTAAATCCTTTTCCCGGATCGCCACCAAACTGGCTTGTTATGATTTTAGGATAACCCTCATCTACATCTACATCCAATCCTTTATCGAACTGAAAGGATTCGAGAATATTATTAATCTTTTGTTTCATAGTGTTTAAATATTATTTTTTCAAATCTGTTAATTCAAGCCAAAGTCAAATCCTGAATCCTTAAGTAAATCGCGAATGGATTTTCTCATCTTTTTGAATTCCTTTACTTTTAAGATGGATGCGGAATCACTTGAAGTATTTGCTTTTATCATGGCATCTATAAGCAGTAAGTCTTCGCGAGATTCGGCACTCAGAAAAGAAAGTATCCGGTTATCTTCAGTTAAGCACATTGCTACTGCCCAATGGCCGGCAAGCTTGGGAGCTGTTGCGGTAAGATTTACCAATTCTTTAACATCAGGATGATGCAAATTAAGGATTACGGTATTTTGATTGATAATAAAGCGGTGGGTCAAACAAGGCGTTTTTCCATCACGACTTACAAGGTAGTTCACCTTCCAGGTTAAATTGTTAAATGCCTTAGCTGCATCCTTCTGCTCAGGTGTGCCGTAATCAGAAATTTTTCCCTGGCCACCAAACAAGCCGAAACCATCGGATTCTCCCATCCTGTCATATTGCTCGAAAGATGACTTTCCCTTGTTTAATCTTAGAATATCGTCTGCAAGGCCAAGGTTCTGTTGAAAATCAATTTCTTCTTTCGAAAGTTTTAATCCTGAGGTCGCTGGTGCTTCAATAACTACATCATTAAGGCTTAGATTGATCAACTCTTTTTTAAAATATTCCTGCAAAAATGCTATCCCGCCTTTAGGTTGATTTTGAAGTAAAATAGGTGCATCAAAAAATGAGTAATCAACGCCGGTATTTTCACTTTCTTCAAGGTAGATTTTTCCGGCCGCAGTAACCAGTTTTTCCAACCTTACAAGCGATACCCTTTTGTCTGGGTATATTCTGAAAAGCGGAATATTACACCATTGTTTATTATGATCGGGAATTTGGAAAACAAGAGCTGCGGCTATATCCTCCAGCTCATTTTCCAATCTGGCATACTTACCTGGCTGAGATGTAAAAATGTCCAGTAGGAAATTAAAGTAGTGCGGTATAATATCCTCCCTTATCTTTCTTGATATGGGGGCAAGAATATATTCATTCCTCAGGCAATGCCGTCCAAACGGCAATTCAAATCCACTGCTATTAATTCGTATTCTCAGATGGGGCAATTTCATTTTGTTTGATATATCATGTGATAACAGATTATATCTATCGGAAACCAATACTTTGTTCTGATAAATCTCATTGGCGGCAATGCCCACACCTAGTACGACATCGAATTGATATCCATGTAATTGAATGCTATATGACCTTCCATAGTCTTCACTATCAGCCGACCAGTCCTGCCTGATTTTTTCAACAACACCATGAATGCCTGTTTCTGGATCAGCCGGAAAATGCAACTCTGTTGTAAAAGGCAAGTAAGAAGTGTATTTCCTCAATATTTTTGATAATTTCAACATCACCTCATCGGCTGTTTCCTTTGTTTCGAAGGTAATCTCGAAAAGTGTACCATGAGGAGGAACATCGCTGATACTATATATTTGAATAGGTTCTTCAGATAATAGGTTGCCAGCTTCGGCAATCCAACATTCCATTCCGTTGGATGTTTTAACTTTGAATTTTTTCTGTCCTGGGATGGCTGCCACGCTTAGTTTCCCAATCCCAAACTGACCGACAGTTTTACCGGGCGCTCCTTGCTTTCGCGAACGGTAAAGCGTGCAAAAATCAATGATGCCCTGCCTGTCCATTCCATGCCCATCATCTGATACAATCACTGTAATTTCACCATCACTGCCTTTTATATATACCTGGCACATGGTGGCCTGTGCATCGTAACTATTTACTACATATTCCCGGATCCATTCATTGGGGTCGGTAAACTGGGCGCACATGTCCCTTTTAATATGAGCATTATCGGCCTGGATACCGGCCTCTTGAATTTCGCGTAATGTTGTTTCGAATTGCTGATTTGATTTTTTATTCATAGTGTCCTCCTTTTTCTTGCTTTATTTATGTTTGCTTAGGCAAGTTGGAGGCCAGAAATTATAGCTTGCTCAATACTAAAGTTTTAGGGAGACCAGGTGTTGAAAAATGGTTTGGGAATGCGTGGTTTTTGCGTGAAAATCTTTAATAAAAGCATATTTTAGATGAAGATATTTAAAATAGATATTGACTTTAATAGTAAATGGATACCTCTTTTGACAAGTTTTAATAATAGTAAAGGCTTGTTGAAATTTGCAAATGTTGAACCGAAACGGAAAAGGATTAACCTGTCAGGGACGAGTTCTCCTTAACAAACGCTGTCAGGTCCTGCGGATGCTGACAGGTTTGCATCCCGGCAGCACCCGGAGGGTATGTCGGGCAGGAAGGAAGTAGGAAGGAAATAAGATTGGATAGGGCAGGTTGGAACTCATCCGATGATTATTGAAATCGCCGTGATGCCCAAATTTATTTAACTTTGCAACTTTCCAAAAAGAAAGTTGCGTAATGGACTATAACCACAGGGAAATAGAGGCTAAATGGCAGAAATACTGGAGTGAGAACCAGACCTTCCGGGCGTATAACCGATCCGGCAAACCCAAATACTATGTTCTCGATATGTTTCCGTATCCTTCAGGAGCCGGACTTCATGTTGGTCATCCTCTGGGCTATATTGCTTCTGACATATACTCGCGATATATGCGTCACCGGGGTTATAACGTTCTCCACCCCATGGGCTACGATGCTTATGGTTTGCCGGCCGAGCAGTATGCTATCCAAACCGGCACACACCCTCAGGTCACAACCTTCAAAAATATCGACCGTTACCGGGAGCAGCTCGACAAGATTGGCTTTTCCTTCGACTGGAGCAGGGAGGTAAGAACCTGCGACCCGAAATATTATAAATGGACACAATGGACCTTCATCCAGCTTTTCCATCACTGGTACAACAACAGTACCGGCAGGGCGGAGCCCATCGATGTCCTGATCGGGTTATTTGAGAAAGAGGGCAACAGCGGTATTGATGCTGCCTGCGGCACTGTTGAGCCTTTCACTGCTGATGAGTGGCAGGGTTATAGCATACGTGAACAACAGGATATCCTCATGAACTACCGTCTGGCATACCTATCCGACACCTGGGTCAACTGGTGCCCTGCCCTGGGTACGGTACTGGCCAACGATGAGGTCAAAGACGGTTTTTCGGAGCGCGGAGGGCATCCGGTGGAGAGAAAGCTGATGAAACAGTGGTCGTTGCGTATCTCGGCCTATGCCCAGAGGCTGTTGGACGGGCTGGAGCGTATCGATTGGTTTGACAGCCTGAAAGAGGTGCAGCGCAACTGGATTGGCCGTTCTGAAGGAGCATCGGTCAATTTCAGGATAGACGGGCATCCGGATAAGCTGCTGGAAGTATTCACCACCCGGCCCGACACTCTTTTTGGTGCAACATTCATGGTTCTGGCGCCGGAACATGAGTGGGCAGAAGAGATTACTACGAAGGACAAAAGCAACGAAGTAAGCGAATACATAGCCTGGGCCAGGAACCGTTCAGAGCGTGAGCGTCTGACCGAGGTCAAAAAAATTACCGGTGTCTTCACGGGAGCCTACGGGATCAATCCCCTGAACGGTGCCAAACTGCCCATCTGGATAGCCGATTATGTGCTTTCCGGCTATGGAACCGGCGCCATCATGGCCGTACCGGGCCACGACAGCCGCGACTTTGCCTTTGCCAGGCATTTCCGTTTGCCCATCATACAGGTAGTTTCACGAAAAGGCGAAGAGCCCTCCGATCCCTCTTCCTGGGAAGAATCTTATGACGCAAAAGAGGGTGTTATGATCAACTCGGGGTTTATTAACGGGATGGAGGTGATGGATGCCATCCGGGCTACTATTACAAAACTGGAGGCAAACGGCACGGGGTACGGACAGGTGAATTTCCGCCTGCGGGATGCCATCTTCAGCAGGCAACGCTACTGGGGTGAACCCTTCCCGGTCTATTACAAAGACGGTATCCCTTACACGCTCGACGAAAGCGAACTTCCGCTCGAACTACCCGAGGTAGACAAATACCTTCCTACCGAAAAAGGCGAGCCCCCGCTGGCACGTGCCAAAAACTGGGTCAACAAAGACGGCTACCCGCTGGAAACCAATACCATGCCCGGATTTGCAGGATCCAGCGCATATTATTACCGTTATATGGACCCCTGGAACGATCAGGAATACTTTTCGAAAGAAGCCAATGAATACTGGCAGGATGTAGATCTGTATATCGGAGGTGATGAGCATGGAACCGGGCACCTTATTTATGCCCGTTTCTGGAGCATGTTCCTTTACGACATCGGGCTGGCCTGCAAGGAGGAGCCCTTTAAAAAACTCATCAACCAGGGGAAGATACAGGGCCGCTCCAGCCTGGTTTACAGGATCAAGGGCACAAACACCTTCGTGTCTTTCAATCTGAGAAAAGATCACGACACCGTGGCACAGCATGTCGACATCGGCCTGGTTCATAACGATGAACTCGACCTGGAAGGTTTCAAAAAATGGATGCCCGATCTCAAAGATGCAGACTTCATCCTGGAAGACGGTAAATATATCTGCGGCTGGGAGATCGAAAAAATGTCGAAATCCAAACATAATGTAGTAAATCCTGATGAGTTGATCGGGCAATACGGAGCCGACACCCTGCGGCTGTATGAGATGTTCCTGGGCCCCCTGGAACACCATAAACCCTGGGATACACAAGGGATTGAAGGTGTGTTCCGCTTCCTGAAAAAACTGTGGAGGCTGTTTTACGACGAACATGGTAATTTTAAGGTGAACGACAACGAACCTGTTGCCGCTGAGCTCAAAGCACTTCATCTGACTATTAAAAAGGTCAGGCAGGATATTGAGCGTTTCTCCTTTAACACCGCTGTGAGCACTTTCATGATCTGTGTCAACGAGCTAACCGATCTCAAATGCCATAAGCGCGCCATCCTGGAACCCCTGGTAATATTGCTTTCACCCTATGCCCCGCATATTGCGGAGGAGCTATGGAACCGGATGGGGCACCAGGTAACCCTTGAATATGAGCCATATCCCGACTATAACAACCAATACCTCGAAGAAAGCACCTTCACGTATCCCGTATCGTTCAACGGGAAGCTCAGGTTTAAACTGGAACTGCCTGTGGATATGCCCGGGGAAGAGATAGAGAAGCAGGTTAAAGCTGCACCCGAAGCCGAACGATGGCTAAGCGGGAAGGAGCCGAAAAAAATCATTGTGGTACCGAACAAGATCATCAACGTGGTGGTTTAATATTTGGCACAGTTTTCGATTCAAGAATACTAACGCCCTTTCCTATGATAAAAAAAACATTGAAGGCCCTGGCTCTTGCACTGGGTTTTATCGTTTGTTTTTCAGCCTCATCGCCCGAACCCGATCTGCGCAGGATCGCAGATGCACCCTTCCAACGCGGTGAGGTCGGCAGTTACCGTGTTTTCTATGATTCCTGGCTCACCGCGGGGATCACCGCGGGTGTAGGCACCATTTCCATCCTCGATGAAAAGGAAAAGATCAATGGGAGGGAAACCTATCATATCAAGGTGGAGGCCAGGTCGGTAGGGATGTTCAACTGGTTCTTCAAAGTGCGTGATATCTATGAATCGTGGGTGGATACCGAAGCCATCATGCCCTGGAAGTTTTATCGTTATCAGCACGAAGGTGGTTACAAACGCGAAGAGACCATCGAGATCAACCAATATGAGCAATGGGCGCAAAGCGAGCGTAAAAAAGTGAAAACGCCGCCTTATATTCAGGATATCGTTTCCGGATTTTATTACATGCGTACCCTGGATTTCAGCCACGTACAGCCGGAACAAGTCTTTCCCATCGACTTCATCCTCGACGATTCCGTCTACCATTCGCGGGTGATATACCAGGGTAAGGAGATCGTGGAAACAAGGATGGGAAGGTTCCGTTGCCTGAAGTTTAAACCCATGGTAGCGCAGGGTGAGGTCTTTGACGAACCCTACCCCATGACCCTATGGGTGACCGACGACAGGAACCATGTGCCTGTGCTCGGGAAATCGGCTGTAATCGTCGGATCCATCAAAATCGAACTTACTGATATCAAAGGACTGAAATATCCTATGGAAGCCAAACTGGATTGACTTCCTGAAAAACAAAACACTTTATGAGAACAAAACTTTTCATTTTTATTGCCCTTATCAGCATCATGTTGCTGGGATCGGCATTCACAAGCAACAGGAATTCTTCATCAAATAATATTGTAATGCAAGACGATGATTACGCCGGTTTATGGAAAGAGGTCGAGGCCCTCAGCAATAAAGGGCTTCCCAGGTCGGCCCTCGACCTGGTGGAAAAGATCCTTGAAAAAGCCGCTTTCGAAAATAATTACGCTCAATACCTGAAAGCCACGCTGTACAAGCTTAAGCTACAGTCGGACTTTGAAGAGGATTACCTTCCCAAAGCCATACGGGAGGTACAGGATGAGGCCGGCAAGGCCGGCGAACCGGTGAAACAGATACTTCATTCCGTCCTGGCTGAGTTATACTATGGCTATTATCAGGTCAACCGTTACCGTTTCCTGGAAAGAAGCGTCACAACAGGAATGGAGCAGGATGACATTGAAACGTGGGATCTGAAGAAGATCATGGAGGAGATCACCGGAAATTACCTGGCATCGCTGGATAATGCGGATTTATTGCAGAAAGTAAAACTGGAAAGCTTTGATCCCATCCTGGAAACCAGGGAGGGATCGAAGAGATTCCGGCCAACCCTGTACGATTTCCTGGCTAACCGCGCCGCCGACTTCTTCATGAATGATGAAAGCGCTTTGACACGTCCGGGTGAGACTTTCGAGATTGACGACCCCGCTTATCTTTCTCCGGCAAGCCAATTCTCCGGGATCCAACTGCACACAAGCGATCCATCGGCCCTCAAATTCTATGCACTGGAGATACTCCAGGATCTTATCCGCTTTCATCTGAACGACAAAAACCCACAGGCACTTGTCGACGCCGATCTCAAACGGCTGAATTTCGTGAAAGACAACGCCATCTTTGCATACAGCGACAGCCTTTACGTTGGTGCACTTGAAAAGCTGCGTTCCCAGTATACCCGCGACACAGTTTATGCCGAGGTGAGCTACTTCCTGGCAAAACAATACCTCTCCACCGGAAGCCAATATCAGCCTTACGGAGAGACGGGAAACCAGTGGGACCTTAAAAAGTCGCTCGATTATTGCGTTCAGGCTTTACAAGCTTTTCCAGGATCTTATGGAGCCAGGAACTGCCAGGTTATCAAAGAACAGATACTAAATAAGTCACTTTCCATCACTTCCGGCTACGCCGTACCAGGCGGTGAGCCTTTCCTGGCTCTTCTTTCATTCAGGAATACCGGCAAGGCCTACTTCCGGATCATTACAATGGATTACAGGGAAGACAAGGAAATCCAGGCGAATTACCGCAGGGAGGCATTGATAGAGAAGTACAGGAATTTTGACCCATTGATAGAGTTTTCGGTCGATACCCGTGATCCGGGTGACTACCAGAACCACAAAGCGGAAGTGGCCTTCCCGGCCCTGCCGGTGGGTTATTATGTCGTCCTTGCCTCGACGGAAGCCGGGTTCAACGCGGGAAGCAGCATAGTCGCCTGGCAATCGTTCTGGGCCAGCGACATAAGCTACCTGAGCCAGAAACCGGAATCGGGCGCCACGGATTTCCATGTGCTGAACCGCACAAGCGGCCACCCAATGGAGAATGTTGAGGTCAAATCGTGGTTCGAAGAATATGATTACCAAAGCAGGAAATACAACTGGACCGAAGGCCCGTCCTACCGGAGCGACGCCCAGGGTTACTTCAGTATCCCTGCATCAGGCAGTCAGAGCCGCAGGTTCATGCTGGAGTTTATCAAAGACAAGGATAAAATAGTCACACCCAATTATTTCTACCAGAACCCTACTTACCGCAAACAGGAAAAAACCATCCTGAAAACCTTCTTCTTCACCGACAGGGCCATATACCGTCCCGGACAAACCGTTTACTTCAAAGGGATCATCCTGGAATACGACGGCAAGGAATACAGGATCAAATCCGGGGAGCCGACAACAGTGAGTTTCCTCGATGCAAACAACCAGAAAGTGTCGGAACAGACCTTTACCACCGGCGATTACGGGTCCTTCCACGGTTCTTTCATTGCGCCCATGGGAGTGATGAACGGCAACATGCAGATCAAAGATGCTTACGGAAGCGTTGGTTTTTCCGTTGAAGAATACAAACGACCCGCTTTTGAGGTCACATTCGAGCCTTTGCAGGGAACCTATAAGCTCAACGAAACCATCCACCTTACCGGGGAGGCAATGGCCTACGCAGGATTTAATCTCGACAATGCCAGGGTAAGCTACCGGGTTACACATCAGGCCAATTTCCCTTACTGGCGCTGGTGGTATGGCTACTTTCCGCAGTCGCAGGTGACCGAGATTGTTAACGGTGAGACATCTACGGATAAGAATGGGCAATTCCACATCGATTTCAAGGCCATTCCGGATTACTCGGTAAATACCAGGTACAAACCGGTGTTTACCTATAACATAACGGCCAGCGTTACGGACATCAACGGGGAAACACACGAAAACACCACCACGGTAAGTGTCGGCGCCACGGCCATGATCGTGGAAATGACCGTTCCTGAGCAGATCATGAAAGAAGATCCGGGAAAGATCCTTTACACCACGCGCAATCTGAACCGGCAAAAAGTGGAAGCCGGGGGTACCATTAAGGTCCAACTGCTGAAATCGCCCGAAAAGCCTCTCAGGCAAAGGGAATGGGATCGGCCCGACATTTTCCTGATGAGCAGGGACGAATTCTCCAAAAAATACCCGAAAGACATCTACGACAATGAGAACGATCCCTCCACCTGGGAAACGGAAGAGGAAATTATGAGTCTTTCCTTTTCCTCCGGTCGCGATTCCATCCTGGATCTTAGTCCTGCAAAACAGTGGAAAACAGGCAAATACCGTATCGTATTAACGGCAAAAGATGCCTTTGGCGAAGAGATCCGGGAAGAGCGATTTTTCACGCTCTATTCAACAACAGCAACCGGGCTTCCGCTTCCTGCCCTGAACTGGTTTGCCATGCACCAGGAATCCGGTGAACCGGGCGAGAGCATATCCCTGTATATCGGTAGCTCGGAAAAGAGTGTTAAAGTCATTTTTGAAGTCCTCAGGGGCGGTGAGGTCAGCAGGAAAGAGTTCATCACCCTCAGCAACGGGCAGAAAAATATATCTATTCCCATCCTGGAAGAGGACAGGGGTAATTTTGCCATCAACCTTACCTATGTTTTATGGAACCGTAGTTTCCAGGAACAACGCGTGATCAGGGTGCCCTATACCAACAAGGAACTGGAGATGGAATTTGCCACCTTCAGGAACAAACTATTACCCGGGCAACAGGAAGAATGGCAGATCAGGATACGCGACAGCAAAGGTGAAAAGGTAGCTGCCGAGATGCTTGCTGCCATGTATGACGCTTCGCTGGATGCCTTCCGGGTCAATCAATGGTCGTTTTCGTTGTATGCCCAGCGCTATTTCTTCCCGGGCTGGAACGAGCGTGATGCTTTTACGACCCGTAACAGTCAGACTTACAGTCCTCCCGGAGGCATCGGAGCTGCCCCCGCAATCCGTGAATACGATCAGCTAAACTGGTTCGGGTTCCGTTTTTATTCATATCCCTCGCCAATGATGCTGAAGCAGGGACTGCGAAGCACAGCCATGAATGTAGAAGATGATTTGGCAGCGGGAGCTGCATTGGAAGTATTTGATGGAGAAGGAGGAGAAAAAGGGGAGCCGGAAACAACCGGTATGGAGTCAGCCCCTCCATCTGCACCAGAGCCGGAACCACCCTTGCAGATCCGCCGCGACTTCCGGGAAACCGCATTCTTTTTCCCTGATCTGAAGACCAACGAGGAGGGGGATGTCATCCTGTCGTTCACCGTTCCCGAGTCGCTTACCCGCTGGAAGATGATGGGGATGGCCTACACACAGGATCTGAAGACCGGCAGGATGGAGAAGGAGGCTGTCACTCAGAAAGACCTGATGGTGATCCCCAATCCCCCCAGGTTTTTCAGGCAGGGCGACCGCATGGATTTCAGCGCCAAGGTTGTCAATTTATCGGATAAGACCCTGGAGGGGATGGCAAAGCTGGAGTTCTTCGATGCCATCACCATGAAACCATTACAGATCTTCGCAGGCGATGCAGAAACGCGCACCTTCAGCGTCAGCAAAGGAAACAGCCAGGCTCTTTCCTGGGAGATAAGCATACCCGGGAACCTTTCCATGCTTACCTACCGCATTGTAGCCACCGCCCGCAACTTCAGCGACGGGGAAGAAAAGGCCATACCTGTGCTGACCAACCGCATGCTGGTGACAGAAACCATGCCTATGCCGGTGAACGGCAAGGAGACCAAAGCGTTTACCTTTGAAAAGCTGGTGAAGCAGGAATCCAAAACATCAGGAAACTACGGCCTGACACTGGAGTTCACTTCCAATCCGGCCTGGTATGCCATACAGGCTCTTCCCTACCTGACGGAATATCCCTACGAATGTTCCGAGCAGATATTCAGCCGTTATTATGCCAACAGCATTGCATCGCATATCGCCAATTCCGACCCGAAGATCCGGAGGGTTTTCGACAGTTGGAAAAGCCTCACACCGGATGCCCTGCAGTCGAACCTCGAGAAGAACCAGGAATTGAAAACGGCTGTTCTGGAGGCCACACCCTGGGTTCTGCAGGCAAAGAACGAGACGGAACGCAAGCAAAGGATAGGGTTGCTGTTCGACCTCAGCCATATGGCATCCGGACTGAGATCGGCCCTGGGCAAGCTACAGCAGGCACAGTTGCCCAATGGCGGATGGCCCTGGTTTGAAGGCATGAAGGATAACCGTTACATCACCCAGCACATGGTAACCGGGTTCGGCCATCTCGATCACCTGGGCGTGACAGAGATCCGCAATGATGCAGCCACCTGGAACATGCTGACCAAAGCAGTATTCTACCTTGACGACCGTATGCGTGAAGACTATGAAGACATCAGTAAGAATTTTGAGAAATTCAGGGAAGAACAGCATATCGGAAGGTTGCAGATACAGTATCTGTATGCGAGAAGCTATTTCCTGGAAGACATCAAACTCAGCAAACGGAATGAGGAAGCATTTGCCTATTTCAGGGAGCAGGCCAAGACATACTGGTTGAAGCAGGATAAGTATATGCAGGGCATGATAGCACTTGCCATGAACCGTCTGGGTGTGAAATCGTTGCCGTCGGAGATCATAGCCTCATTGAAGGAGCACGCCCTGTATGACGATGAGATGGGCATGTACTGGAGGAAAGAAGGTGGATACTACTGGTATGAAGCCCCGGTAGAGACACAGGCATTGATGATCGAAGCCTTTGATGAGGTGGCCCATGATATGATATCGGTGGAGAAGATGAAGATCTGGCTGCTGAAGCAAAAGCAGACCCAGGACTGGGAGACCACCAAAGCCACGACAGAAGCCTGTTATGCTTTGCTGCTCCGTGGCAGCGACCTGTTGGCCAGCGATGAGCTTGTTGAAATTAAGGTAGGGGATAAGGTATTTGATCCCGGGAAGATGGATGGCGTGCAGGTGGAAGCCGGCACGGGATATTTCCAGACATCCTGGATGGGAGGAGACATTAGCCCGGAGATGGGCCATGTCACCGTGACGAAAAAAGACGAAGGCATTGCCTGGGGAGCCATGTACTGGCAGTATTTCGAGGATCTCGACAGGATCACCCCGGCAAAGACACCCTTGAGCATCAACAAGAAGCTTTTTGTGGAAGAGAACACCAAATCCGGGCCGGTGATAAGAGCACTTGAGGATGGTGAAACCATCAAGGTGGGCGACAGGATCAAGGTCAGGATAGAGATCAGCAGCGACCGCGACATGGAGTTCATCCATTTGAAAGACATGCGTGCAGCAGGATTTGAGCCTGTAAATGTATTAAGCGGTTACCGTTACCAGGATGGGCTTGGCTATTATGAATCAACCCTGGATGCTTCAACGGATTTCTTCATCGGCTTTTTACCACGCGGAACCTATGTATTCGAGTATCCGTTGGTTGCTTCCCAGGCAGGTGATTTCTCCAACGGGATCACAACCATACAATGCATGTATGCCCCGGAGTTCAGCAGTCATTCGGAGGGGATACGAGTTAAGATACAGTGAATTTAAAAGGGACTCCATCCCGTATAACTCTTCATCGCCGGCAGGTCCTTCGGACGCTGCCGGGATGATGCTACTTTAAAACCTGTCAGCCTTCAATTAGTAAACCACCACCTTTTCCCTCCCCAAAACTTTTTCTCCTTCCTTCAGCACCACAAAATACACCCCGGGCGGGTAATCTGAAACATCGATCTGGATTTGGGATTGATTGGGAGGCAGGATGAGAGATTTGATTGTTCTGCCGTAGATATCGAACAAATAAATTGTCGATTCTGTATTCTGTATTCTGTATGTGCAATAGGATATACGATTGAGAATTTACTATTTACAATGCATTGACAATATAAAATCGCATATTGCCAATCCTATTGTAAATACAGAATACAGAATACAGAATACAGAATACAGAATACAGAATTCCCATTTTCCGCCTTTTTAGTATTTTTGGGAAAATTTAAAAATTCCAATCATGAAAAAATTTGCAGTCGTTCTGGCTGGTTGCGGGGTCTTCGACGGGGCAGAGATCCATGAGGCCACGCTTACGATGCTTGCCATTATGAAACACGGCGGAACCTATGAGGTTTTTGCCCCCGATATTGACCAGTACCATGTGATCAACCACCTGACCGGAAAAGAGATGGATGAAAAACGAAACGTACTGGTGGAATCTGCCCGTATTGCACGGGGTAAGATCCGGGATCTTACAGAGTTTCAAGCTTCCGGCTTTGATGCCCTGATATTCCCGGGTGGCTTTGGTGCGGCTAAAAACCTCTCTACCATCGCCTTCGACGGCCCGGATGCTTCCGTAAACCCGGAAGTGGAAAGAGCCGTGAAGGACATGCTTAAAGCGCAAAAACCCATCGGTGCCTTATGCATTGCTCCTGCAATCATTGCAAAGATCATAGGAGATGTGGTGGTGACCATCGGAACCGATAAGGGAACCATACAGGTGATCGAAAAGATGGGGGCCACCCATGAGGAAACCGGGCATGGGGAAGTTGTTATCGATGAAGAACATAAGGTGTTTACCACCCCTTGTTATATGCTGGATGCCAATATCCTGCAGATTGCCGAAGGCGCTGATAATGTCGTGAAAGAAATGATGGAAGCTATGTAATGAAAAACTATTTTTTGTTTATAATGGTTTTTTTTTACATTTGTTTTTCCTTCATGTCACATAAATTTATACACATATAAAATTACTATGAATTTTGCGTATACTGAGGAACAGGAGATGATCCGTCAGGCAGCCAGGGATTATGCCCAGCGGGAATTGCTCAAAGACATCCTGGAAAGGGATGCAAAAGCGGAGATTCCATGGCAGCATATTAAGAATCTCCGGGAACTGGGATTTTTCGGAATGATGGTTTCCCCGGAATGGGGAGGAGGAGGGATGGATACCTTGTCGTATGTTCTGGCTATGGAAGAATTATCCAAAGCCGATGCAGCTACTGCGGTAATCCTTTCTGTACACAATTCCCTGGCTTGCTGGGGAGTGGAAAAGTATGGAACACAGGAACAAAAGGAAAAATATTTAAGACCAATGGCCACCGGAGAAAAACTGGGGGCTT